>Ga0209588_1000135_pt1 | contig 21354 bp, 19 predicted proteins | sample Rivendell_Oct201_10_FD_188351 | JGI IMG/M metagenome (GOLD analysis project Ga0209588, IMG submission 188351) | Vadose zone soil microbial communities from the Eel River Critical Zone Observatory, Northern California, USA -... | ecosystem: Host-associated > Plants > Roots > Rhizosphere > Soil ...
TATGTCCGGCAAAATCACCTAAACAAGATTCTCTATTCCAATGGTAAGAAACACAATATCGGTTTTGTTGCCGCAGGTATCTCGTACAGCTATCTGGAACAAGCTCTCTGGGAAATTGGCTGCGACGAGCAATTTCCCGTTCTCAAACTATCCGTGACATTCCCACTCGACCCTGCCGTTGTTGAAGAGTTCTCGAAACTCGCAGACAACATAGTCGTCGTTGAAGAGAAAGGTCCTATCATCGAGGACCAGATCAAAACAATTCTAACAGACTTCGTCCAGGATGGCAAGATCAAGAAGGAGCCCAACGTCTGGGGCAAGATATTCCCCAAGGACGAGGATGGCTTCCCGGAAGAAAGCGGATTAACGCCTTCAATGGTCATCGAAAAACTCGGAAACCTGATTCTGGACTTGGGAGATTCTTCCGCGAAATACGATGAGAAAAAGATTCACAGCGAATTGGACCTCCTCGCCGAGATCAAAGCCTACGGAGTACTAGTCCCACCACGATCCCCCGGGTTCTGCGCTGGCTGCCCACATAGAGAGACTCTCAGCGCGGTGCATTCGATGAGGGACCAGCCTGAGCACAAGGACATCTTCGCCCACGGAGACATCGGATGCTACTCGATGAGCTTCCTCCCGCCATTCGGCGAAATGCACAACCTAACCGCGATGTCGCTAGGCGGGGCGGCGGGCAGCGGGATGGACCCGTTCGTCACCAACAAGCAATACGCGCTGATGGGTGATTCAACTTTCTTCTGGAGGGGAATAACGGCCATCTCGAACAGCATCAAAGAAGGCCAAGACATCCTCTACATCATCCTCGAGAACAAGAACACTGCCATGACCGGCCACCAGCCAACCCCCGAGTCCGGACACAACATCATGGGCGACAAGACCATCGCTCAAGACATCGAAGGAATTGTCCGAGCAATGGGACGAGACCAGATCTACGTTCGGAAGATGCCTCCGTCCAACCGGGAGAAGTACATGAAAGAACTCGACAAGGCCTTCGGCATGCCCGGCGTCAAGGTAGTCATCGCTGACAAGGAATGCGGCATAACCTTCCACAAGAGAAAACGAGCTGAGAGAAACAAGATCATCGACAAACAGGGATACATCCCACGAGAGACTTTCATCAACATATCCCAAGAAGTCTGCGAAAACTGCCGCGAATGCACCAAGAACACAGGCTGTCCTGGACTAACGATAATTGATACTGACTACGGAGAGAAAATTGGAATTGACCAATCGACCTGCGTCGCAGACACTTACTGCACGAAGATAATGGCCTGCCCCTCCTTCGAGAAGGTCATCGTCACAAGAAACAAGCCGCCAATACCCCGAGTCAAGAAAATATCTCTAGACAATATTCCGCCCCCGGCGCGACACGAATTCTCGGATACATGGAGCGCGTTCATCAGCGGAGTCGGAGGCATGGGAGTCGGAGTCCTCTCCTCCACCCTAGCGAGAGCCGGGACAAAAGAAGGCTACACTGTCAAGTTCAACGACAAGAAAGGACTCGCCATAAGAAACGGCGCAGTCTCCGCCCACATCAACTACGCCAAAGGCAACGCCAAGATCAGCACCATCGTACCCAACGGCAAAGCAGACCTCCTCCTCGGCCTCGACATGCTCGAAGCAGAGCGAAGCCTGGTCTACGCCAGTCGCGCACGAACAACCGCTGTTGTCAACAGTAGCGTCATCCCCACCATACCAATGCTCGCTGGGATGATGAACTTCCCAACAGACGTGGAGGACAATATTCGGAAGCATACAAACTCCGACGAGTACTTGAGCGGAAGGATTGGCGAAATCTCAGAACTCTACTATGGGAATAAGCTCTTCACGAACATAATCCTGCTTGGAATGGTCTTCCAGAGAGGCCTCATACCCGTCAGCGAGAAAAACCTCCTCGATGCCATAATGGAGACAGTCAGCCCGAGCCAGCGCGCAAGAAACGCGGAGGCGTTCGAGCTCGGACGAAAGTTCGCGGCCGAACCTGAATACTTGGAGTTCAAGAACATCGTCTCAGATGATAAGATCCTCCGGCTCTTCGGCGCCAAGGAATCATACATGGAGCTCTTAGCGCGCAAATCAGACACCATATCTCACTCCTACTGGATGTGGTGGAAAGGCGCGAGCAGCGCGGAAGAATACAGGACGATGGTGGAAGACGCCGTCGCAAAGATGAATCTGGATGAGGAGACGAACCGGAATCTCGCACGGCGCGTCTACGATATGATCATGTGGGGAGGTCTGGACTACGCGAGAAGATACGTTGACCGGGTCTTGCAGGTATTTGCGATTGACCGACCCGAGAAGAACTATGCAGCTACCAAGGCGGCGATATTGAACCTTGCCAAGGTCAGTCTGATCAAAGACGAGATCTACACCCCGTTCCTATTAACCGACGACGAGAAGCTGGAGCGAGACAAGATACGCTATAACATCGACGAAGAGAACGGGGACAGGATAACCTACGAACACATCAACCGTCCCGAGTTCGAAGTCTTCGGAAAACAGATAAGATTCAACCTGCCCCAATGGCTTGCTCACAACTGGCTGATGAACCTCTTCAAACACGCCAAGTTCGCGCGGGGCATCCTCACCCGGTGGGGCTGGCACAAGAAGGAACTCGGATTCCGGGACTGGTACAACGACCAAGTAATAGGATTCTTCCTCAAAACCGCTCCAACAAACTATGAACTCGCCCTCCGAGCACTGCGGGTCATCAACGACCCATACAGACCCAACGAGTTCGCGGTCACGGGTTTCAGGGAAGTAATCTATCCCAAGATGGAAAAAGCAAGAAAAGATTTCGAGCAGCTAATAGGATCAAGTCCGCCGCTACCAGAGATTCCGGTACTAGCATCCTAGCAGAAACGTAGCCAGAACCTTCCCAAATTTTACAAACCTTTGGAGGCACTCCTCCATCCACGCGAGCTTACTCATGGCGGTCGACCGTCGGGGTATCGGTTATATCATGGTCAAGCCCACTAGCTCTAACTGCCCGGGTAGCTCTTGACAGTAGAGGACCGCTTACGTAATCCCCTCACTGACGTTCTAGGTCAGAGACAATACTCACAGGCTGCCCTCTATCGTGCAGCAATCCGTGACACACGATTCTCATCCGGATTCGGAATGTATCCTCCGGTCGCCAAACCGAGCAGATGGAGACCCGCAGCCTGGCTCGTCTTCAAGTTCGGATTCGTAGGGGGACTTGGGTTATTCCTCAACGTATATCTCATGTATGTTCTGAGTCAAATCACACTCCTGACGAGTCTCTTCGCGAGTTTTCTTGGGAACTCCTCTTACCTTGTGTACGCAATCATAAGCAGTCAAGGGGCAGTCTTGGTCAACTTCGTCTTGAATGATGCTCTCGTCTTCAGAGGTAGAGCGAGGACGAATGGATTCCTCCGTCGATTCTCCTTCTTCAACTCGGTCGCCTCCGCCGACCTGCTCCTCAGGCTCCCACTACTCTGGGGATTCACAACCTTTCTTTTCGTTCCACCGTTATTGTCGAACTTTGAGAGTATTCTGGTGACGTTTGCAGGGAGGTTCCTGATCAGCACGAAGAAGATATGGCCCAAGTGAAAATTTAGGACAGACGACACTCACATAGTCAATTCCGAGCTTTCTGATGAAAGCGCCCACCTCTCGTGAGTCAGCCAATCTTTTCCATGAATGCTTCTACTTGACCTTTAGAACCAAATCTGATGAAGAAGCGATACGTTTCAGCATTTCTCAGAGCGATGCAGTCTCGCCCCCGATAGTCTCCAGTCATCTTGATCTCATCGATGTTATTCCAGCCCGTGTGATCTTTCACCTCTCGGATCATATTCTTGAATTCGACTGCGCAGATGTCGCAGCAGAAGAACATCCTCTGCCCCTCCACATCTTCCCAGTAGTCGCCCCAAGTGGCCTCGCAGAGCGCGCAGCTCTTTTCAGGAACCCTCAAGCTGTCTACCTCTCTCCAGCCGAGCCATGAGATAACGGTCGAACGCATCAATCGATTTCAGGAAGGTGGCCTGAGCATCTTCCACAATATCCAACTGTTCAGCGTATTTCGCCGCCAGATCCAAAGCTTCCTCAGAATGTCCCACATCCGCCTCATAGCCTTCTCTTAGAAACGCTTTGGTTGCCTCCGTGACTGTCCCGGATTCGAGTATCGTCGGATCGAAGTAGTGGAATCTCGCTCCTTCCTTCCTGAGGTTGCGATTAGCAATCAATTCCAGCCCATGCATTGCGACCATGGCCTCGACCCAATGGTCCCTCTGGCAGATATCGTCCCACAGTTGAATTGCCTCTTTAGTATCCGAGAGAGGTGGTATCGCCAATACCTTGCTCCGTTCCAGACCCAGACTCTCACCCATCCGCAACAACAGCTCATAGTGGCTGGGCCGACCCGGACCCATCCCTCCAAACTCCGTGTTGATATTGTCCAACTCATACAAGATTACGTCTGTCGCATCTGTCCGAGCCATGATGAAAGAGCATGATCGGACCCATTGCTTGAGAAAGTGCTGATGCTCAACCACATAGCCCAATAGCGTCCCTCGACTGGGATGTTGAAGCGCTACTACGAACGGGTGAGGCCGAGACCCATAGAACTTGGCAATGAACCGATGCGTAAACCAGCTCTGCAGGTTTCCCTCGCCTAAATCGAAAAACTTCGCAAGCAGGTTTGCGAGATTCTTCGGGTCCGTCTTGGTCTTGGTAACGTTCCGGTTGAGCCACATTACGTGGCTAGCATCGCTTCCCAGAGCCTGCTGGAAGAAGTGTTCTCCTAGAGCATGAAAACTATGAGGCTTGAAATTCGCCCGGCAACAGGGACACTTCGTCAATCTTCCAAAATCCCCTCGCTACACAGGAAAAGTATCAGGGAACCTGCTCCTAAGCGTCCTATAATTCTCATCTCTACCATACTTCTTCCGAATCGCAATCAACATCGCCTTGACATCTTCGGAAGACAATCCCCGTGAGCTACCCACCATTTCCAGAGTCTCTTCAAACTCCGCATGACAAGCCGCGTAGCAGTTTCCCATTCCAGTAAGAAGCTCTCGTTCTTTCGGCGTCAAGACTCCTCACACAAGTAACAGACTGTCTTCGAGATTAAAGAAACTCTCCTTGACCAATTCGTAAATAATTAGCAAGACTGATAGATGCCTAGGATTTCAAACAACGGCCATCGTTGCTCTCGTACGCTCTGAAGAGGATCACCCGATCCTGGAAGCTCTTCGCAGCCCTAGCACTCGGCATGACACTAGCAGCCACCTTCTTCGGCGGCATCAACGTCGCCGCGGATACGGTGGGAAAGCAAGCCCTCGACGCTCAGCTCGCCAACACCCCGGTCGACATGCAGCTGCGCGCTTTCTCAGTTGATGGAGGGAGGAGTTTGAACTCATCCGTCCAGAGCCTCATCTCGAATCTTCAAAAGATAGATGGCGTAGCAGCCGCTGAACCTGTCGGAACGTCTAACCTGTTCAATGCTTCTCTTTCCAACACGGTTACTGGTATCCAAGACGCCTCCGTATTGTATGAGCATATGACGCTGGTTTCTGGAAGAAGGACGCTTCACGCAAATGAGACGCTGATAAATTCTGACTCGCAGCAAGCGCAGAACTTCCCAGTTAATCGAAAGATCACGTACACACTTTACACCAACTCTTCGAGGAAATACAATGTGACTCTAACAGTAGTTGGGTCGGTCAGCCTTGACACAGAAGCCGTTAACACTCTCGGCATCGGTTACTACTACCAACCATTTCCAGGAAATCCAGGTCCGTTGACAGGCAGCAAGCAGGCAAGTATCCTTATCGTCAGTTGGGAACAGACTTTTCTTCCTGTCCTGGCTAAGAATTACAACTCTTTTTCGACTGGTAATTTTTCAAGATTCTACAGTATCTCGGCACAGGTGAACGTGTACTTAGACCGGAATCGGCTAATCAGCCCCTTCGCGATAGAGAGCAGCATATCCACAATCCAGCAGATAGAAGCTCGAATCTCGAACCTTGCTCTGCAGTATGGTTTCTCACCGAGTGATAATCTTCTCGGCCAACTACAAGAATTCTCGACGACCATATTCTCACTTAGACTAACTTTCACCGCAGTTTCTATTCCAGTATTCTTTATGGCCTGGTACGTCGGACGCACCGTCTCTCAGTCATCCTTCAACTTGAGACGCAAGGAGATCGGGCTGTTATTGACAAGAGGATTTACGAGAGGCCAGCTGGTCCGTCACTTCATCACTGAAGGACTCATGGTCGGTCTATTCGCGGGACTGGCAGGGATCACTCTCGCATACGTTTTGAATCCCCTCTTCCTCCAGGTCCTCGGCAGCAGCTCGGGAGCAACCGCGATCCTAACCAGCGATACAGCCATAATCACAATAATTTTCACGCTAGTCCTCACACTCTTCGCAATTCTCACTCCTGCCCGCCAGGCAGCAGCAATGGATCCGGCCCAAGCGCTGAAGGGCTATGTCTACCTTGAAGAGACCCGGCCCATTAGAAAACGCGGCGCAATGCTAGCCCTAACCCTAGGCGCATACCAGTTAGTCACACTTGCAATCGGAATAAACTACATGAATATCGGTAGATACGTCTACGGTGCAAACTTTCTCCTAGTCCTATTCCTCATAATCGCCGCCGTTCTTAGCTTCGCACTAACTTTCATCGGCCCATTCCTCTTCCTCTACGGAGCAGCGCAACTATCGACGGGTCTAGCCGAACGATTTCACAGAAAATTCTCCAGCATCTCCAGATGGATGATCGGCGATGTTGCCGCGCTCGCATCAAAGAGTGTCTTCAGAAACCCTCGGAGAGTCGCAGCCCTCGTATTCATCGTCGCACTCATCGTCGGATATTCCATCTGGGTAATCGGCGACCTTGCAAGCCAGCAAGACTACAACTATCGGCAGGCCGAAGTTTCAGTAGGCTCTGACATCCGGCTCTCCGGAATAACTTCGATAGCAAACGCGACAATGATTGCAAACCAGCTTCGAGGATGGAATAACATAACAGGAGCAACAGCCGAGTCAGACTTCTCAGGAACGGCTACTGCGGGTGGAATCCAGGTCAAAGCCATAGACCCCTTGACATGGAGGCAGGGAGCATACTATGAACCCAATTGGTTCACAGGAGACATAAACGCAGTATTCACAACCATGACAGGCAACAATCACACGATGGTCCTAGACCATGGAGTCGCCTCATACTATTCCTTCCCAGTCGGTACCACGATCATCCTCTACTCTGGATCGATAAACGCGTCGGTGATCAGCTATTTCGGTCCAGACTACTCCCAATCATCGGGAGGACCCTTTGGCCGTTCCTTCACATCGGAAGGATGGTCGTTCATACCGATTGGGCTGATAAGACCAAACGCTACTCTGTTCAACCCATCCAACATTGTCCTAGTCAAAGCGTCGCCAAATGTCTCCCTCGCGCAACTCTCCCTCTCCCTACAGGCCGCATACCCTAATCTCACAATAACAACAGCCCAAGTTGCCACTCAAGGAGTCGCTGGAGTCATAAACGCCGGCACCCAGAACGTGCTCCGGCTTGGAACAGCATTCGCAGCACTCGCGGCAAGCATTGGCGTTGGCACGATTGCCTATACCGGCTACCGTGAAAGGGAGAAGGAGATCACTATGGTAGCAGTACGGGGGCTATCTTATCGTCAGCTCGCGGGACTTCTCATCACCGAATTCCTACCACTAGTAATCTTCGCCCTAATCCTGGCAACGACTGTTGGACTAGTCGTCGTCTGGGGAGACGCCCTTGGACAGAACTCCCTAGATCAGAGTTACCTTGGAATGCTAGCCGCCAGGCGAGTAATCTTTCCCCTCTGGGCGACCGCGAACATTCTCGTCATTGTTGCTCTCATATTGGCAGGAGTCTTCATACCCGCCGCAGCAGCCGCACGAAAAGACCTTTCAAAGATGAGCAGGACAGTGAGATTCGCTTGACATCTGTTGCAGTAACCATAAACTCACTGGTCAAGGCCTACAAGCTCGGCCGAATAGAAGTCCAAGCACTGCGAGGTCTCAGTCTCAAGGTCGAGGCCGGTAGAATGGTCTCAGTCATAGGCCCCAGCGGCAGCGGAAAAACTACACTCCTCAACATACTCGGCGGACTAGACCGAGCAACAGCTGGCACGGTGACGGTTGGAGATACTACACTCACCGAGCTCGCCCCAACTGAGCTCGTAGGCTATCGCAGAGACGTTGTCGGCCACATTTTCCAGGCTCTCAACCTAATACCTACACTAACAACGGAGGAGAATGTTGAGCTGCCAATGATGGCAGCTGGCGTCGCAAGGTCAACCCGCTCGTCCAGGACAAAGGACCTTCTGAACATCGTTGGACTCTCGAATCGACGAGACCACAAGCCCGACGAGCTTAGTGGTGGAGAGCAGCAGAGGGTAGCGATAGCAGCGGCCCTTGCAAATGATCCTCCTCTGCTTCTCGCTGACGAGCCTACGGGTGAGCTGGACAGCGTCAATGCTAGAATGGTTACAGACTTTCTTGTCAAGGTGAATCGGGGCTTGGGGAAGACTGTGATCATGGTGACGCATGATCAGAACGTTGCTCGAGTTGCGGACAGTATCATGCGGATTGAGGATGGAACGATCAAGGCAACGCTGACACCCAGCCAAATTGCCGGCCCAGAAGTATCCACGTCCTACCTCGACCAGTTGAGGAAGCGGGTCGTTGAGCTTGAAGCTCAGATGAAACAGCTAGACGAGGATTTCAAATCAGGACGAATCAACGGAGACGAATACGCAGAACATCGGGTCCGACTGAAACAGATACGCGCTGGTATCCAGGACGAGTTGCAGAGACAAGGCGTAGTCGGCTAGAACCACAACCGGTTCATGTTTCGAGAAGCTGGTTTAGGCTCAGTATTTTCTTACGAAGCCATCAACCGGATGGGCAAAGTCAAGGTATGGCTGGAGTTCCAAATGGAACAATTCTCCTGGAGGAGCCCTGTCGAACATCGCAGTCTGCTTCCGGACAAGATCACTTACAATCGAGACCCGTTTCTTGATGTAGTCACTGTCGTCAGCTGCTGGGAGCGGGCCGAATACTTGGGGAGCGACGAGGCTAACAGCGGCGTACATTGACCAGGCAAGGTCTCGAATCTCCCATTGTGCGTCGGGGGCGCATCGTAGATTGAAGAAATGGATCAGTTGTCTGGGACTCATGCTCATCACGATATTTGTTGTGGCAGCGTTGGGACGAATATACCGACTGTCTTCGGCTTTGATTCCTTTAGCGACGAGTCCCTCCTCGGCCTGACGGGTGAGGTCCATTACGTCGGAAAAGTTGAGGTCGAATTTTTGTCCGTGTATTTCGACCGGGACTTTCAGATCCTCGGGTATTCCTGCCGGTCTCAGGTACCCGTAGCTCCGGGTTATCTTCACATAGCGTTGTGATTGCTGGGAGAAACTGGCAATTCTGTGACGTACGATCTGGTGGCTCGCGGCACGGCTAACGCCTTGCAGGTCGAAGGTGAAGCTCCCGTGTCGTAACAGATCGTCCTCTCCCATCTTGACACCCTCCTTCTCGAGGTTGGAGATGAGGCCGGGATAGTTGGTGTAGCTGAACAGGATGACTTTCGTTGTCGTTTCACTCAACTCTTGACTGTTGCAGCCAGAGTGGACGCGATGCTGGGGGCTGCTGTGATGAGTGTCGCTACGAGTTCCCTGCTCAGGGGCGGCGGGGTTTTGGCTCGAGCGAGCTCCACTAGGACCCTGAGGTTTGTTGTGACGATCCATTTCTCCTCGTCGACTTGGCTTGTCTCGAAGAATTTTGACGAGTCAAGGAGGGAGAGAATGTCTTTCTCGCTAGCATTCACGAGCCACGTGATGCTGTTGTGCTCCAGAATGTCATAGTGTCCCAGTTCCAGGGACCGTCTCAATAGCCCGGTTATCCGTTCCTCGTCGAAGACCTTCTCTCCCTCCAATGCCTTGTCGGGTGAGGTATGAGCGAACAGCTGGTATCCAGGGTGAGGCGAGTAGCACGAGCGCATTGCGGCCGCGCATACTCTTTCCAAGTCAGGTTCGAAGCCTACGAGTTGGACCCTCACTGTCGAGAAGCGCCTATCTATCATTGGGCGTTCAGCCCCCTAAAAAACTACTGAGCATGCCCACGACCAAAATCTCTCTTTGGCCGATGGGGTCTGTGCCTTCTAGCTGAGGCATCTGGAGACACCACGCTTAGCTATTCGGCCAGCTTAGTTCGAGGATGCTGGTTAGAAGAGGCTCTAAACGATGGCTGCGGACGAGACTCAAAGCGAAGCCCGGGACGACTCGATGCCTGAAGCCACGATAGAACCCTTCCTCGACATGCGCGACCCAACATTCAGACGCATCCTTCGGGCCGCAACAAGCAAGTTCAACCAGATGATCTGCCCTCTCATGGCCTCCGTCTGCGTACGCGATCTCTGTATGTTCTGGAATGACCATTCAAAATCCTGCTACATCGTTGATACTTTGAAGACGAATCTCTACCACACTCTCTGTCCCAAATGCGGCTCAACCAACATCCAGCTCTCCGCACGGGAGGGACGCCAAGGAAAGACGAAGAGTTTCAGATGCGATACTTGTGGAAACGAATGGAGTTCTGTACACTGACTACGGTTTCTAGTTCATGATCGGCCGGGTCATCAATTCCTCTTCCTTCTCCTCTTCCAGCCGTGTCTTGATTCGTTTCAGCCGGAAAAAGTCCTCCCTCGCCCTCTCTTGCAGGCTCATCTCGATGTAGCGTATCGTGTCAAGAATCCTTGGAATAACGATATACTCCAAGCTGTTGACCCTTCTCTTCGTCGCTGCAATCGCCTCGGCGAGCCTGCGAATCGCCTCCTCTGCAGCAGACAATTCAACCACATTCTTCACAGCCTCAGTCATCAACGCCACAGCCTCATCCAGCTTAGCGGATGTCCCAATCATCGAGTAGGGGTAGCCTTCCAATGGTCTCAGCTGAACCTCAACATCGGGAATAGAGACTCCGATAACGTTCCTCGTCGAAGCGTCGACATCAAACCGGTCCTGGGCTGTCAGAGACGTTTCCTCTAGCCGCGACGAGCCCATCAGCATCTGAGTCTCAGCAAACTTGAGGTAGGTCCTGTTCAGAATATCCTGAGTCTTCGCTCTCAGTGCCGTAATTTCTCGAGCGAATTGGAAGAACTCGATCATCAACGCGTCCAGTTTTTCTCGGAGGAGGTCCTGGCCTCTCTGAGCGATATTCCGTCTCTTCCGGAGAGCGATCAGCTCCATCCGGGTCGGACGAGCGCCAGGCAGAATGTCCGGCATTTTCTAGTTGTTCTTCCCGCGATTCTTAGGAAGCCACTTCTTTATCGTCGCCGGGTCTATTCTCTTCAGTTCAGTCTCAGGTAGAACGCTGAGGAGGTCCCAGCCAAGATCGAGGGTCGTGTCGATGTCTCGATTCTCATAGACTCCTTGGTTGATGAACCTCCGTTCGAATTCATCAGCGAACTGCAAGTAGAGCTTGTCACGTGCCGACAGTGCTTCCTCACCGACGACCGCGACCAGGTCACGGAATGATCGTCCTTCAGCGAAAGCATAGTAGAGCTGATCAGAGACCTCTCTGTGATCCTCTCGGGTCTTGCCCTTTCCAATTCCCTCCTTCATCAGCCGAGAGAGCGACGGTGCCGGATCAATCGGTGGATAGATGCCCTTTCGATGGAGCGACCGGTCGACCATGAGCTGGCCCTCAGTGATGTAGCCTGTTAGATCAGGAACCGGATGGGTCCTATCATCTCCAGGCATAGTCAGGATTGGCATCTGAGTAATCGAGCCCTTCGTCCCATGCAATCTACCCGCTCGCTCGTAGATCGTAGCAAGGTCCGTGTACATGTAGCCCGGGTAGCCTCTTCGTCCCGGAACCTCCTCTCGAGCTGCAGAGATCTCCCGCAACGATTCAGCGTAGTTCGTCATGTCCGTAAGAATGACGAGCACATGATTTCCCTGCTTGATCGCAAAGTATTCGGCAGCTGTGAGAGCCAACCTCGGCGTAAGTATACGCTCGATAGCGGGGTCGTCAGCTAGGTTGACGAACATGGTCACGTGGTCGAAGGCGCCCTGCTTCTCGAAATCGTCCCGAAAGAAACGGAGCTCGTCGGCCGTAATTCCCATGGCGGCAAAAATTGTCGTAAACGGCTCGTCTGAGCCTACGACCTTTGCCTGTCGGGCAATCTGGGCCGCGACCACATTGTGAGGTAGACCTGAAGCGGAGAATAGTGGGAGCTTCTGGCCTCGGACGAGAGTATTCATGCCGTCGATGGTTGAGATGCCTGTCTGGATGAACTCCCGCGGATACTCTCTAGCGAACGGGTTGATCGGGCTGCCGTTGACGTCGAGATACTCGTCGGGTATTATCCTGGGGCCGCCGTCTATGGGGCGTCCGCTGCCGTCGAAGATTCTCCCAAGCATATCGTTGGATACTGCTAGCTTGACAGTTTCACCTGTGAACCGGACCCGGGTCTTCCCAACATCGAGTCCTGTCGTTCCTTCGAATACTTGGACGACTGCGACTCCTCCACCTATTTCGAGAACCTGGCCTCTTCTCTCTTCGCCACTGGGAGTTCTGATTCGGGCGAGTTCGCCGTATCCTACTCCTCGGACGGATTCGACGAAGATTAGTGGTCCTGAGATCTCTTTGATGGTTGTGTATTCCAGACCGGCGAGTGCCATCGATTACTTTCCTCCAGTCGATTTGAATTCTTTGTTCATTTCTTCCTCGATGCGCTCTGCAAAGCTGGGAAAGTTGTCAGCTGCAATCAGTCGCATACGGTCGATCTCTGTCTTTACGGGAAGTTCTAGAATCTTCTGGAGCGGAATGTTCTCGTCAACCGCTTTCTGCATGATCTTGTAATAGTCGAGTAATAGTTTGATCATCAGGTCAGTTTTGATCTTGTCACAGTATGTGTCAGCTGGATTGTAGGCTGCCTGCATGAGGAAATCCTCCTTGATCATTCGGGCAGCCTCTAGAATCACTCGCTGGCTCTCAGAGAGAGCGTCCGGTCCGACAAGCATCACGATCTCTCGAAGCTCGTCATCTCTCTGCAGCAGGTTCATTGCCTCCTTCCGCATCATCGTCCATTCAGGACCAATCTCTTTCCGATACCAATCGTCCAAAATGTCTGTGTACAATGAATAGCTGGTGAGCCAGTTGATTGCTGGAAAGTGGCGTCGCGAGGCTAGGTCTGTGTCGAGAGACCAGAAGACCTTTGCAATCCTCAGTGTGTTCTGAGTCACAGGTTCGGAGAAGTCTCCACCCGGTGGAGAGACCGCGCCGACGATGGATATGGAGCCGACGCGAGTGTCGGATGCTAGTACCTCGACTCGTCCTGAACGTTCGTAGAATTCTGCCAGTTTGGAAGCGAGGTAAGCGGGGTAGCCTTCTTCGCCGGGCATTTCTTCTAGTCGTCCGGATATTTCTCGCATGGCTTCGGCCCATCTGCTTGTCGAGTCTGCCATCAATGCGACATCGTAGCCCATGTCTCGGTAGTATTCCGCTATCGTGATTCCCGTGTAGACGCTGGCCTCTCGCGCCGCGATGGGCATGTTAGAGGTGTTGGCGATGAGCACCGTCCTGTTCATTATTGGCTCGCCGCTTCGAGGGTCCACAAGTTTCGGAAAGGTCTCCAGGACCTCCGCCATCTCGTTCCCTCTCTCGCCGCAGCCCACGTAGACGATGACTGAGGCGTCCGCCCATTTTGCAAGTTGCTGTTGAGCCATGGTCTTGCCGGTGCCGAAAGCGCCGGGGATGGTTGCAGTCCCGCCTTTCGCGATTGGGAAGAAGAAGTCGATTATCCGTTGACCAGTTAGCAAGGGAGTGTTGCTTGGAAGTTTTCGTTTGAAGCCTCTCGCCGTTCGCACTGGCCAGGTGTTCAGCATGAACAGTGGGACCGGGCCGCTGGGCGAGTCGAGTTCTCCAACCGGTTCGCCGACTGTGTAGTCGCCTTCGCTGACAACGGATGTTATTCTGCCGGAGAGATTTGGTGGAATCATGATCTGCTGGGTGATGAGGCTGGTCTCTTTGACGTGGCCGATGATGTCTCCGCCAGTGACAGTCGCTTGCGATTTGAGGGTCGGGACAAAGTGCCATCTCCTGCCTTTGTCGATAGGCGGGAGTGTTAGTCCTCGCTGGATGAAGGGGCCTGTCTTTTCGAATAGGATGGTGAGGGGTCGCTGGATTCCATCGTAGATCTGGCCGGTGATTCCGGGTCCAAGTTCTACCGACAGCGGTTTGCCTGATCGCTCGACCTTCTCGCCCGGTCGTATGCCCGCAGTCTCCTCGTAGACTTGTACCGTCGCCCGGTCTTGTTCTATCTTGATGATTTCTCCGATTAGACCCTGATCTCCGACCCTTACGACCTCGTACATCTGGGCCCCGAGCATGTCTCCCGCAACGATCACGGGACCCGCGACGCGTTCAATCTTTCCAGGCTTGAAGCTTGACATGAAGCATCACGTAAGTTTGAATTTGAGAAGTTGGGCGGGCCAGGTTCTGATTAAAACCTTGTCCACTTGGTGAACGGTTACATTAGCCTCATTATGTCCCCGACACATGGTCGAGTCCTTCATTCGTTCCAGTTGTGAGGTTTGGAATTGTTTAGGGGAGTAGCGTCGAGAACAGCGCAGTCTAACTACAAGCGTCTCATCCAGGTCCTGGTCATCGGTTCTGATGGGGATCACTGTCCACAAACGACCTACGATGCGGCCAAAGAAGTAGGTGCGCAGATAGCAGCTAGGAATGCGATAACGGTGACAGGCGGGTTGGGAGGTGTGATGGAAGCGGCCTGTAGGGGCGCGAAGGAGAAGGGTGGAATGGTTGTCGGGATAATTCCCAACGAGGACATGAGCTATGCGAATCCGTATTGTGACATTATCATTCCCACCGGGATCGGGTTTGCCCGGAACTTCATCACCGCGTACTCCGCAGACGTTGCCATAGTGGTTGGTGGTGGGGCGGGGACCTACATCGAGGCTTGCGTCGCATACCAAAAAGGGAAGCCTATCGTGGCGTTAGCCGGGACCGGTGGGACTGCTGACAAGATCGCGGATACATTTCTTGACGATAGAAAGACTGTGAAGGTCTTTTCAGCCTCAAGTCCAAAAGATGCAGTGGAGCAGGCGTTGGATCACGCGACTAACGGGAAGAAGGGCGTGAAATACTTCCAGAGCGTCGCCAAAATGCTCTGAGTCTCGTCCACCGAAGGTGCTTTCACGGATGTTCTCTTCCTGAAGACTTCAAGACGCGAAGGGCGTTGAGAGTAATGAATTCGTTGGGGCCTTTCCGTCCCCAGTCCACGACGTCAAGATTCGACGCGTTCAGCTTCGTTGACGCTTTCCGTTTGATATTCCAGTAATAGTCCTCCGCGTGCCATAGTCCATCAGGACCCTTTTTCTTCTCAACAATATCAAGCGCCTCTCTGGTCCGTGGGTCGCCCAGCTTTCCTGCTCGCGAGAGTATCAGGAGCTCTTGGAGAATATCGCAATGCCAGTACACCGGATAATGTAGCTTGATTATGTCCGGGTGGATTATTTCTCCTGTGTGGTCCGAACGGAAGAGATGATGTCGTAGAAAGAACGCCGATGCGTTCTCTATGGGCTTTGAGAAGTCTCGATCTCCTGTTGCTCGCTGATACTCGAGAAGACCCCAGAGCGTGGAGAGCGACTCATTGACAGATGAATGGTCAGCGTCGGGGTTACGGTCACAGTTCCAGCCTCCATCGGTCCACTGCCAACCGACCAACGACTCTGCAAGCTTCACGACGCGTGGATCCTCGGCGAGACCTAGCCTGCTACAAACTGCAAGCGCATTGCCCTCTTGGGATGTGCACCTTCGAAATCTGCCATTGATCCTGGGAATGTTGCTAAGATGCGTCTCTCCCAGTAACCATTTCAGGACGAGGTTCGTTGCCCTGACACCAGGTTTGAACTCTGAAGGGACTCCTAGCTCAACAAGAGAGACGAGTCGCCAGTGTGCGCCGGTCCACTTCCGATACGGATGAACTCCAAAACCACCGTCAGACTTCTGTCCTTCAAGTAGGGTGCGGACCCTTGGTCCGCTAGGTATGAGTCTACGAGTCTTTTCAACCTCCGGCGATTTCTCAGGCTTGTTCAGAAGCTCGGTGAGTGTGAAGTAGCGGACTGACGGATCCTCTGATTGAAGAAGGCATTCAATCGCTCGGTTGTTCTCAGTCTCAGGATTGTCATCGAAAAGAGGTGGCTCGATCAAGCCAGCGTCTCATCCAGTCTCGCTAATCAGGCAGCAATTGTTTGTCCTATCACGCGCCTGTCCCTGTGCTTGGGCGGCTGTTGCTCTCCATCATCGATTTCGATGGCTCCCTCGCGCCTCTCGCATATGATAGAAGACGTCCCAGCATCACTCTTCGCTCGTCCGGAAACAGTTCTGCAAGCGGGTGAGGCTTACCATCCTCGAAGACCTTCTCCGAATGATACTGTGCTCCGTACTGGATGAATGCTGTCAGGATCGGGATTGTGTCGTTTCCTTTCTTGGTCAGTCGGTACTTGACAACACGTTGGTCTTTCGGATCAGAGACCCGTTCGATCAGCCCATCTTTGCGCAGGTCCATAAGGCGCAGAGATAGGACTCGTGGTGTGAGTCCTCGATTATTCTTCAATATCTGACTGAACTTTATGAGCCTGTAGAACGCCACATCGCGCATCACCAGAAGAGTCCACTTCTTTCCAAGAACTCCCAGGCTAGAACGTATTGGGCACATTTCGAAGGGAACACGAGGAATGATTGGATCAGAGTTCCTCATTGTTTCTCAGCACCGAAGTGTCGTGGGATCCATAAGAGCGTTGAGGGGCAACAGGCTTCTTTGGTCAGTCCTTGGCGAGGAACAAATGAGCCATCGGGATGAGTCAGTGGGTCACTAGGATGGTCAGTGCGATGAACGCACTGACCGCATCTCTTTTGGGTTCTAAGAATATTCTGTGCTTAACCTTTCTACCATTCGACCCATTCGCCAGTAGGGTGGCTCCAGGTGGAGGTCGTTGGAGCAGCGGTGAACAGTTCGTGGAAGCTTTGCTGGAATTCGGGGTCTTGGTAGTAACTGTCCATGCCTGAGGCGCTCATCCAGATATCTACTCCGAAGAACTCGAGTGTCTCTGGGGTTCCTGGTGGAGCGAGTTTGAAGTATGCTTCATGTGACATGTTTCCTGACATTCGCGATTTGTTGACTTGTTTAGAGGTGATCGCATTGTGGCGTTTCCGTGCTTCAGCGCGCGATGGGACCATGCCGCGAACTATTGCTACTATTCTCTCCGTCTTGTTCGATGGGGCGGGATAGTGATAGGTGTTGAAGCCTTCAGCCGGTGCCCAGACGACTGGGTCGCGAGAGCGGAAGATACGTCCGCCCTGCTCTTGGACCTGGGGGTTCGCGAAGAACTGGTTCAGCCCGTTCATGCTGTTCCAGAGGTCGAGGATCAGGAACTCTCCTGCTCCCGATTTGGGCCTATCAGTCGGGACGTACACCATGTGACTGAGATCACCCAGTGCTCGGGCCGCTGCAACGTTTGGAGGTGCGCCTGCGGTTTCGTTGTGGATTGTTCGCGCCACTTCTAGGGTTGGGGGTAGCAGATTGCCCCTGATGGCGAGAAGATAAACGGTCGGAAGTGTCTGCTCTACCTGTTCTGTTCGATCTAGCATGAATGAATGGTATACATTAGATAGTATTTATTTTAGGTAGGGCCGAGAAGTATATCACGGATTCTAATCATGATCATGGTGGGGCTGGCAGGATTTGAACCTGCGATTTCGTGGGTTCGCGGCCAATGGTGACGGCTCCCAAGCCACGCGGCCAGTCCGGGCTTTTTCATGATAAGCCTTCTAGACCTGGCTAGCCGACAGCCCCTCGAAACCCGGCCTCAACCAGTATCGCTTTAGCTCTTACTGTGACCATTCAGTGAAAAACAAAGCAAGGACAATCCGCGGAACTATCGCTTCTTGCGGTATAGATGCGACCAGATTTTATACCAGTTCGACGTACAGATGGGAGCGACAAGTCTCAACCAGAAGGAAGATGTGTTGGAAATAACCGACAAGAAAATTCTGAAGACATGCCTCGTCTGCAAGCGTACGTTCCTCGGCTGGTTCAGCGAGAAATATTGCAGCGACGACTGCCGAATGGAAGGCAACCGTCTAAAAGCGCGCTTGCGCAAGCGTAAGAGTAGAAAGGTTGGAGACCTCAAGGAAGGAGTCATCTCTCAACAGCTGGGAGAGCTGGGCTTAGCTGAGACCCAGTATCCGATGTATAATCACGAGATTGTTCCTACAATGTACGCGAACTTTGCACTCTATCATGCTAGAGATGGCAAGCGGCACGTCCGATCCTACTATGATCTACTGCGGGATATTGCGAAGTTGAATGGCGCGAATCTCAGAACAATGCTTGCGAATATGGCGCCTCACGAGGAGCAGAACTAGCCGGTCTCCTGGTCCAACTTTCTCAGGTCCTGAATTCTCCCCAGATAGGTTCCGTCGAACAGATAGGCTTCACCGTTCTCAAAGTCCACTGCTCCTGATCTCAGTACCGGTCCCATGTATTCCCGGTAGAGATCCGTCCAGCCTTCCTTGAAGCTTCGATTGATCGGTTGTCCTCCGAGGTAGTCGTTGAAGCTGGGCATTATGATGCACTCAGCATCTGTCACTGATACGCCGAATTTTTTCTTGTACTCTTCCACTGGATCGCCCTCCCACTTGACCGATTCATGTTTCAAAACTCCTTCGGCGAGCTTCTGCCCATTACTCTTCGCCCGGACCCATGCCTGACGGGTGATCCGGAAGCCCAATGGATCTTTGAAAACGACGACCGGGTGGAGATGTCCCATGACTAAGAACTCACAGCCTAGCAATGGCGGCGAGGGCCAAGCATGGCCGTGGAAGAGGCCCACCTTGTTCCAGACTGAGATTCCTTCAGAGGTGCTGATCTTGACACTGGCAGGTGTGAGTGGCTCCAGGTTGCCATCGTGGTTTCCCGGGACGACCTGTATCTCGGGGATTATCTCAACGAGACCATCAAAGAACTCCGGAACGTACTTCCACTCCTCCAGCTCAACTTTCGCCACCGCGTGTTTCACATCGCCAAGGAGAATGAGTTGTCGAGGATGGGTATCCTTGATGATCTTGCGAAGCTTCTCAAGCAGACGCGGGACCTGTGAGGGAACGTGTATTCCCTGATGGGACAAGGAGACTTCCCAGCCCAGATGAAGATCCGCTACAACTAGGACCCGTTCACCATCCTTCTCCATTAGGAGAGCAGGCTGGTCCGCTACAGGCTTCACAACGACTGCTTCAGGCACGGTCCAATATCCCTGATAGGTATGAGATTGGGATCTTGTGTTTAAGTTCAGACATCCTCGATTGATTGGGCGGAGGCTTTATCCTCCAAAGGAACTTCTTCTCGCTAGCGGAGGGGCCCGGATGAGGATTGTTCAAGAGAATCGTGGTAAGGAGAGCTTTGATGACGGATGCTCTCAGAGTGGATGCTCTTCTCTCTGAATGGTTTGATTGGAAACCAGAGTCTGGACGAGTAGGGTCTGTACAAAGAGCAGTTCGAAAGGGAGAGCTGCTTGTTGCAGAGGTTCACTCCAGAATTGTCGGCTTCATACATTATGTCATGCATGAGGATATCATCGACGGGGCTCCAAACTCGTTCATATCGGCTTTCTTCGTGACCGAATCATACAGGAGAAGAGGAGTGGGAACGCTTCTGCTGGAAGCGGCAATCACGGATTCCCTTGCTAAAGGTGCCGTCGGCGTCGAGACTTCAACGATTCACGCCATGGCAAGAAAATTGTACGAAGGACTCCATTTCAAACAGACGATGGGAGATATCGGTGAGGTTTTCCTCGAGCTCGATATAGATGAATATCTAAAAAAAAGCGAGAAGCGAAGGTAACACAAAACATTGAGTTCATAGTACCGGAATGTATTGCGGGGTCGATCCTCTCCTGCTGGCTCCCGGAAGAGATCTATTTCGTTCGCGAGTGCTTGACTGTGACTTGTATGGGCTGTGTTACAGCAGACTTCAGCAGGTTTCGTCGGCTTCTCTCATAGTCTAGCCATTCTTCGAATTGTTTGTCGCTCATTACGAGCAGGTTGACGTAGTCTGCGATCTGTTTCTTTCCGATGAAGTCGACTCCTTCAAGCGCTTGTATCCGTTCCTCCATCTCGGGCGTCAGGGCGATCTCGTCTTTCTGTTTTCCGATCTTCACCATCCTGGCAATCATCTCATCGTCGACGTGTGCGTTGATGCCGAGCTGGTTCATTGCCTGGAGAGCGTCTCGTGTTCGTTGTTCACCGTACTTTTCGCTTCCTCCTTCGCCGTGGATGAATTCGAAGACTTCGGCTGTTGCCCGGTAGTATGTTTCGATAAAGTGTCCGACTCGTTCCTCTTTTGCCACTTCCACTAGTCCTGCGTCTAGAAGTTTGCGGATGTGGTGGTAGATTGCTTGGGGTGTCAATTGTAATTCGTGGTGGATCTGGCCAACGGTCATTTCTTTTGCTCTGAGAAGGTAGACTACGCGTCTGCGGGTGTCGTCGGCCATTAGTTCGAAGGCGTTGGGGTCGCGGACGAACTTGAATGTCCTCAAGCTCTCATATTCTACTTACCAAGTAAGGAGTTTACTTACTATTAGCGCTTTCTGAATCAGCCACACAGCTGTTTTAGTCAGTCAAACCGAGAGTTTAATAGCAGGCACCAAAGGCGCGTTTGTGTGAATGAAAAATGAGTTTGAATAAAGGAAGTCTAGATTTGGGAACTGGAAAGAACTCCCACACTAACCAAAGTCCCCTGTCGTCATTGGTTCACACGATACACAGAACGAGGCAAGGTCCCATCCGCGTTCAATGTCTAACTGCGCCAGCATTCGAAGTGCGTCGAAGAGCCGTCAGAAGCGCGAGCCTCTCAATCGAGGCGACGAAGGGCAAGGCTCAAACAAGGAACGCCTCCTCACAGCTGAGGTAGCCAGCCGGACAAAATCGGGAAGACTGCCTACGAAATAAGGAGCGAAGCCGCCACGCTTTACGCCATTAGGGCCCGGCCGATAATCGCTGAAATGCCAAGATTCTGGGACCTCCTCAACGACGGGACAATAGAGACCCAGGAGCCAGATGGAAGGGAGATCGTATCGTCGATGCGAAGGGCTGTAATGAACGGAGATAGAGTCGAATGGCAAGAAACATGCTACTGCAGTCCACCTTTGCTTCACGAAAGAGCCACCGTCTACAACCAGTTCTTCGCGGACATAGAAATAGGACCCCTCGTTTCGACCGCGCCTCCCGAGGGC
>Ga0209588_1000137_pt1 | contig 21215 bp, 20 predicted proteins | sample Rivendell_Oct201_10_FD_188351 | JGI IMG/M metagenome (GOLD analysis project Ga0209588, IMG submission 188351) | Vadose zone soil microbial communities from the Eel River Critical Zone Observatory, Northern California, USA -... | ecosystem: Host-associated > Plants > Roots > Rhizosphere > Soil ...
CATCGAGGCCGCAACGTCACGCGTCAGCCGCGGATCGCCCGCGGCGCCGAGCGCCAGGTTGCCCGGATAGGAGCTGCCGGTCTTCGCCTCCAGTCGGGTGACGTCGCCGCCTTCCTCGTCAACGGCTATGAGTAGATCCGGACTTTCGGCGTGCAGGGCCGCGGTCAGGCCGGCCAGCTGGTCAAGATCGGAGATGTTTCGGGCATAGAGGACAACACCGCCGAGTCCCCCGGCCGCACGCCGCTTCACCCAATCTGGTGGGACCGTGCCGAGGAAGCCAGGCAGAAGGCAGCGCAGAGCGAGCCGTTCAATTGATGTCATTGCGAGGTCATCCCTTGACCGCTCCCGCCGTGAGACCGCCCGCCAGATAGCGCTGCACGATGAGAAAGAAAGCGACCACCGGCAGCCCGGTCAGCGTCGCGGCCGCCATCAGCGGGCCCCATTCGGGACCGTGGTTGGTCGTGAAGGAAGCGAGCCAGACGGTCAGCGTCTGGTTGCCGGGGCTGGATAGAAGGACGTAGGCGATGATGTATTCGTTCCAGGCCTGGATGAATCCGAAGACAGCGGTCGCGACCAGACCTGGGCCGACGAGCGGAAACGTGATGCGGAAAAAGGCGCCGACGCGGGTGCAGCCGTCGATCATCGCCGCCTCCTCCAGCTCGACCGGGATGTTGGCGACGAATCCGCGCAAGGTCCACACCATGAACGGAAGGACGACGGCAAGGTAGATGGCGATGACGCCGGGCAGCGCGTCGGTCTGGCCAACCCCATCGAGCATGAGGTAGAGCGGGATGATCAGCGAGTTCAGCGGCACCAGCTGGACGCCGATGATCATGATCAGAAAGGCCGTCCGGCCCTTGAATCCGAATCGTGCGACGCCGACCGCGGCCAGGAACGCGACCGCGAGCGAGATCGCGAGCATCGCAGCCACGACGATGAGGCTGTTCCGGACGTCTTCGAGAAAGTAGGGACGAGCAATCGCGTCCTGGAAGTTCTGCACCGTGAATGGATCCGGAAACCATTTCGGGGTCAAGCTCAGGATGTCGCGGCCGGGCTTGAAGGCGGTCGCGACCATCCAGTAGATCGGGAAGAGCATCACCGCCGCCACGACAACCCCCGTGGCATCAAACGCAAGCTGGCCGGCCGGCTGTCTCAGTTCGAATCGTGGCCTTTTGCGTGCGCCGGTTTCGACGCGCTCCAGCCGGATTTCTTGATACGCGGTGCCGGGAGGCGCGGTGCCAGGAGCAATCACGCCATCTGTTCCTTCTGCACGTCAGCCACCTCGAGCGTCTCTCTGACATAGAAAAAGGTGACGGCGAGCAGGATCAGCACCATGACGACGGCGATGGTCGCGCCCAGGCCGTACTTCGTCACGCCAAACGACTCGCGGTACGAGTAGATGGCGATGACGAAGTAGTCGGAGCTCGGCCGTTGGTTGAGCATGATGTAGATCTGGTTGAAGACGCCGAAGTCCCAGATCGTGGAGAGGCAGGTCACGATCAACAAGATGGGCTTGAGGATTGGCACTGTGACGTGCCAGAAGGATTGCCACGCGTTGGCCCCATCCACCCTTGCCGCGTCGACGATATCGCCGGGAACTTGCAGCAGGCCGGCAAAGAGCGTGATGGTCACGAACGGGATTGCCCCCCAGACCACGATAAGCGCGATCACAGCCAGTCCTTGCACAGGGTTGTCGAACCAGTTGTGGTGTATGTAGTTGCCGAAATGCAATTGCGTCAGCAGGTAGTTGATGACGCCGAATTCGTAGTCGAACATCCACTGCCAGATGTCCACGGTGACGACCACCGGCGTCGCCCAAACAAAGACGAGCGCGCTCGCGATCAGCACCCGGATCGCCGAGCGAACCTTGAGCAGCAGAAGCGAGATGAGCGTGCTCAGGAAGATGGTCAAGGCCACGCACGTCAACGTGAACAAAAGAGATCGAATCACCACCTGGTGGAAGAGCGGGTCTTTGAGGATCGTGGTGTAGTTGTCGAGCCCCACCCATTCGCCCTGGTGGGCGATCAGCTCGCGCAGCCCATAGTTCTGCAGCGAGAGCCACCCGAGCATGCCGAGCGGGAAGGCGAGTATGCCCGCTATGACCGCGACGCTTGGCGTGATCAGCGCGTACGGGAGGAAGTTGACCCGATGCCGCCAGTGACGGCGGGGGGCCGGTTCTAGGTCGGGCGCCGCGATTGCCACTCCCATCGAACCAGCCCCCTTGTATCGGTTTTCTTGACGGAGCTGCTACGAGCCGTTAAGCAGCGTTGTGATCTTGTCGCTGGCGGACTTCGTCGCGTCCGGAATCGGCATTTGCTTCGTGAATATCTTGACGAGCATGTCGGGAATCACGTTTGCATTTTCGACGCTCGCCCAGTTCTGCGAGTTCGGCACGAACCGGCTGTTCTTCGCCGCTCCGTAGAAGACAGCGTTGATGCCGGTGCCGAGGTTGAGCATCGAGGTGGTGTTCGGGATGACGCCGCCGACGGTCGCCATCTCGGTCATGTGCTTGTTGCCGGTCAAGGTAGCAACCCACGCGTTGGCCAGGTTCTGGTGAGTGCTCTTCTTGGCTACGCCGAGGTCAGAGCCGCCGAGAAACACCGGGGCCGTCTGACCGGCCTTGCTGCTGGGGATCGGGAATGCGCCCAACTTGTCGGCCAGCTTCGGATCGCCTGCCTTGGGGTCGGTGATGACGCCGACCTCCCAGCCGTTGGCGATGATCATGGCGATGTGACCCTGCGCGAAAGCAGCATCCTGCTTCGCCTCGTCACCGGTCTTGTCGGCTTTGGAAAGAGAGCTGACGAGCTTGCTCAGTGTCGTCAAGCCTTGCTGAGAGCCAGAGCTGCTCAGCGATCCCTGCCACTTGCCTCCCGATTGAGTTGCGATGTCGCCGCCGCTGTCCCAGATGAAGGGAAGCGCCGCATACCAGTACTTGCCCGGAAAGTACAGGGCGGAAAAGTTGGGGTCGGAGCTGTTTGCCGCCATCAGCTTCTGTCCGACGGTCAACAGGCCGTCGATGCTGTCGGGCGGCTGGACGCCCGCGGACGCGAACATGTCCTTGCGGTAGATGATGGCGCGGCTGCCGGCGTAATACGGCACGCAGTAGAGCTTGCCACTCACGGTGCAGGAGTCGGTCAGGGACTGGAGCCAGGTACCGGAGTTGTCGAAGGTGGACTTCTTTCCGCTGATGTCTTCGAGCGCCCCGGCCGCGGCGTACTTGGCCACCAGAGTGTTGCCGAGCTCAACCACGTCAGGTGGATTGCTGCCGGCAAAGCCAGTGTCGAGCTTGGTCCCGATCTCACCCCATTTCTGGAGCTCAACCTTGACGGTCACATTTGGATATTTGACCTTGAAATCGGCGTTGGTCCCGTCGACCACGCTTGCGGGCGCGCTGCCGTCCATGAGCCAGACGGTCAGCGTGCCGCTTTCAGTGTTAGTTGTGCTCGCACCACCGCCACAAGCCGCCGCGGCTATCGCGGTCGCGAGCGCGAGGGTGCTCACCCATACCTTCCTTACCTTCATTCGTTCGAATTCCCCCTATTAGGTTGAATGCGGCGTTTGTGCGCCATCCAGTTGGTCGCCCTCTCTTTCCTGGGCCACAGACGACCGACCACGCGGGGCGCCGGCCGAGCGTCCGTTGCGGCCTCTCTGCGGTACGAGGTCGGCGACCAGGCGATAGCGGTCGCCGCGATAGATGGAGCGGACGAACTCGACGATCCGCCCTGACTCGGAGACGGTCGTCCGCTCGAAAAGAAATGCCGGCGAGTGCAAGGGCACACCCAGCACCTCCGACTCTTCCTCGTTGGTCACTGTCGGCTCGATGCTCTGTGTGCCGGACGCCATGACGATTCCGTAACGCTCGGACAGCAGGTCATAAAAGGAGTGCTCCTCGAGATCGGACCGTGTGAGCCCCGGGATCAGCTCCTCGTGAACGTGGAGGATCTCCATCGCCATTGGTTTGGAGTCGGCGAGACGCAGTCGCTTGACTCGAACGATCCGGGCGTCGGGAGAGACGGCCAGCTTGTGGGCCAGCCGAGCGCCGGCAAGGATGGTGGTCAGCTCGAGCGTCCGGTTCCCGGGAACCATGCCGCGGCGGCGCATGTCGTTGCTGAACGATGTGAGGGTCAGTGGTTGGGAGATCTTGGGTTCGGTGACGTAGGTCCCACTGCCGTGACGGCGCTCCAGATAGCCATCCCGAACGAGCTCGTCCAGAGCCGCCCGCACCGTCAACCGCGAGACCCCAAGGTCAATCGTGAGCTGCCGCTCGGAGGGAATCGAGTGACCCACCTCGAGACCTTCGACCAGGTCGAGGATCCGGTCTCGGGTATCTTCCTGCTTGTTCATCCAGGAAGCTCCGAGCTCAAGTGGTATTGTCCTGCCGTGACTGTCACGGGCGGCATTAAAGCACAAATCGGCCAAGTGATCAATACCACTTCTGCGGCTGCCTATCTGCTCTAGCCGATCACCGACTCCCCGCCCAAAGAGCCTCGGTCGCTGCCTGGATCGGACCGCTGCCTCCAAGCGCGACGCGGTGGAAGCTCATTAGAGTGAGCAAATCGACCCGGAAACCTTGACTTTCATCGGCGTGACGACCGGACAATCGGCCGCGACGAGGCTCTTTCCGCGCTGGGCCGCCGAGCTCGGACTTGGAAGCGTCAACTTCGCGGGCTGCGATTTGCCCCTCCAGGCTGAGCCACAGCGATATCGCGAGGTGGTGCAGCGAATCAAGAGCGGTGCACATGAGCGCGGGGCTCTGATCACAACCCACAAGATCGACCTCTTCGAAGCGTGCCGCGACCTATTCGAGGAGGTGGACGATTACGCGCAGCTCTGTGGTGAGACCTCCTGCCTGTCGAAGCACGGTGGCAGGCTTCGGGCGCGGGCGACCGATCCCATCACCGCGGGCAAGTCCCTCGAGGAGTTTCTGCCCAAGGAGCCGTGCGAGGTTCTTTGCCTGGGCGGGGGCGGATCCGCAATCGCCATCACGCTGTATCTGATGGGGCGTGAGCCGCGCTCGGCCCGACCATCGCGCATCACAGTCGTCAACCGCACCCAGGCACGCCTCGACGCGATGCGCGCCATCCATGCCCAGCTGAATTCCGAGACGCCGATCGAATATGTCGCCAATTCCGATCCACGTGTGAATGACGATCTGCTCAAGGCTCTGCCGCCCGGATCGCTCGTGATCAACGCCACCGGCATGGGCAAGGACACCCCAGGCTCGCCCATCACGGACGCGGGAGTTTTTCCGAGCGGAAGCTACGCGTGGGAGCTCAACTACCGCGGGGAGCTGGGCTTTCTGCGCCAGGCTTTGGCGCAGCGCAAAAAGCGCCGGCTGCACGTACATGACGGCTGGCGCTACTTCCTGCACGGATGGTTCACGGTTATCGAGGAAGTATTCGACTTGAGGATCGACGAAGAGAAGTTCAGCCGGCTTGCCGCTATCTCGGACGCGGAGCGCCCGCCAGGCCCACGATAAAGCTCCGCCGCTGAGCGGCGTCGGCCTGAACCATCGCGGAGCCCATGCTGATCGCGGCGGCGCCCGCGTCGAGGAACGATCGAGCGTCGTCGAGGGTGATGCCGCCCGAGGGGATGATCTCGATCTCAGGCATCGGACCGCCAAGATCCTGAATGAAAGATGGCCCCAGAGAGGAGGCGGGAAAGAGCTTCACGAACGTCGCGTGGCTGGACCACGCGTGCTCCGCCTCGGTGGGGGTCGCTACGCCAGGAATGAAAGGAAGGTTGGCGTCGAGCGCCTCTCCGATCAGCGTGGGATTCAACGTCGGGGCGACAGCGAATGAGGCCTTCGCGACAAGCGCGGCCCGCAGCTGCTTGGAGGTCCGGACCGTTCCCGCTCCCACCGTGTAAGGGCCGTCATCTCGCCGGCCGAGCTGTTCGGCGCTCGCGGTTATGGCATCGGCCGCGTTGTCCCCGTCCATGGTGATCTCGAAAATGCGCACCCCCGCATCGGCCAGCTCGCTCACAAGCCCGAGCAAACGCTCCATCGGTTCGACACGGCGAAGGACGACGATCAAGCGGTGGCGGCGGACGTCGATGGCAAATGGTCCGTGACGCAGATCAGGCGTGATCACCCCTGAGATTCCACCGCCTGCAGAGGCTCGAGCAGCGCGCCGTCGTCCGCCAGGAGCGCGCGGACCTCGGCGACATCGAGCGACCGCGGAGCGACGCCCGAGCGCACCGCCAACGCGGCCGCGGTACCCGCCGCTTGACCCATCGCCATGCAGGTCGCCATAGATCGCGCTGACGCGTGGGCGTCGTGGGTCGCCGAGAAGCACCGCCCCGCCACGAGCATGCCTTCGACTCCGCGAGGCACCAAACATCGAAAGGGGATGCCGTAGACGCCGCTCGCCGGGACGTAACTCCACCTGGTGTCCGTGGAAGCCAGATGGTCCTCGATCGGCGCCCCGCACAACGCGATCTCGTCGGGAAACCGCCTTGCCTCGAGAACATCCTCTCGCGTGAGCCGGTAGTCACCGAAAACGCGCCGGCTCTCGCGCACGCCGATCGCTGGGCTCGTCGCCACCAGCACCGAATGCTCGAAACCACGCACCCGGTCGCGCAGGAACCGGTGGTACTCCTGCACCTGACGCCGCCCCTCGATCTCAGCGCGGGTGAGCTGGTGCGGGTCGGTGGCGTCGACGTTCGGGATGCGAGTCATGTGAATCGTCACCATGCCCGGATATGGAGTCCGGTGCCAGGAACCTTCGAGGCGCGGCATCTGGTATTCGCCGCGCTCCGCAGCCTCGCGCATCATCGCCCACAGCTCGGTCTTGGGCAGCTTGGTGGCAGTCTCGACGTCGACGTTGGCAAGCCGGAAGATCGTGGAGAGGGACTGCAGGCTTGGCGTTGACTTCGCGTCTTCATAAGGCACGCCCGCCATCGCGCACAGGTCGGCGTCTCCGGATGCGTCCACGAATGCGCCTCCTTCTACTGTCGACTCGCCGCCCTTGTTCCAGAGCCGCACGCTCTCGGCCCGTCCGTCGTGCACTCGGAGCCCAGTCGCCCACGTGTGCAGCAGGATCTCGACTCCAGCCTCATCCGCAAGCCGCTCCCACGTGACCTTGAGCGCCTCGGGGTCGTAAGTGATACCCGTGCCGGCTCCGTACGTGTTAGGACGCTCGAACGCGACCCCGGCCGCCTTCAGCTTCTCGGCCACCTCCCAGCCAAGTCCCCCCACGACCCGGCGCATCGCCTGGCCTGGCGTGTAGAAGGCATAGAAGGTATCGAGCACCGCGGTCGAGGTGCCACCCAGGAAAGGCAGGCGATCCACCAGCAACGTTCGCGCCCCGCTGCGGGCGGCGCTGATCGCGGCGGAGCTGCCGGCAGAACCTGCACCGACGACGACGACGTCGTATCGCTGATTCATGGGCGCCATGCGAATGCCTTCTGTGGGTTGTTCACCAGGATGATCTCGACCACCGTGGCCCCCTCGCGCTTGACCAGGCGGGGCACGAACGTCTCCATCAAATAAGGAAGCCCCGGGCCGCCGCCGTAAGCGCGAAAGTAGTCGCGCTGGCCAAGGTCAAGGCCCACCATGATCGAACCGGAGTGGCCGGCTTCGACCATGCCGTCGATCAAGTCGAGGAGCTGGCTGTCCGGCCGGTACTTGATCCGTCCCGGAGTGTCGTATTCGAGGTAAACCCCCCGTTCGGCGACGGAGGCGTGCAGCTCCAGGTCAGGGTTCCGGTCCAGGTGCGCCAGGATGATGCGGTCCGCTCGGACACCCTCGCGCATGAGCAGGTCGACGATCGCGTGCGCGCACGTTCCAATTTCTGTGTGGACCAGGATTGGCGCCCCGGTTTGACGGCTGCCCATCGCGGCTGCGACCAACCTGCGCTCTTCGAGGCTGCTGATGCGTTGGTAGGAAGCCCCTGCCTTGATCACGCCGGCGCGCGCCGCATCAAGCTGCGCCGAACCCATCCAGTCGCCTGGATGCATGCCCTGCTGGAGGTCCGTGAGGATTCGTTCGGCGAGGACTTCGACGGACGCTTCCCTCACCCAGTGGCCTTCAGGGTAATGCGCGTCGCGGTGGTAGCCGGTCGCCGCGACGATGTGAACGCCGGTCGCCTCCGCCACCGCTCGCATCGCCGCCGGCCGGCGCCCCAGCCCGATCGGTGTTACTTCGACGATCGCCCGCAGGCCGCTGCCCTTCCCGCCGGCCACCTCTTCCGTGGTGCGGTCGACGTCGTCGAATTCCTGACCGGGCAGGGCCGGAGATCGAAGGAAGAGGTGGTCGTGAGCATCCGTCACGCCCAATTGCGCGGCCTTGATCGGCCCCAGCACCGTGACGACCTCGCTCATCTCTGGTAGGCGATGCGCCCTCCGACCAGCGTCAGCCTCACCTGCAGAGCTGCATCCAGCACCACCAGGTCGGCGGGAGCGCCGGGCCGGATGGACCCCGCGCGGCCCTCGATGCCAATCGCTCGCGCCGGCGTCGTTGATGCCATCTCTACGGCTTGGCGAAGGTCGACCCCAGGCAGTCCCGCCATGACGCGCACGAGGTGGTCCAACGTCGCCGCGCTTCCGGCGAGAGTGCCGTCTGCCAGCCTGACGGAGGTGCCGTCGCTGAACACATCTCTCCCGGCGATGGTGTAGTTTCCAGGAGGCGCCCCCGCGGCTGCTACCGCATCGGAGGTCAGGGCAATCCGGCCGGGGCCCGCCACTTTGATCGCCACCGACAGCATCGACCGATGGACGTGGACGCCGTCCGCGATCAGGCCCAAGGTGATGCGCTCGTCGCCCAGAAGAGCGCCGGGCAACCCTGGATCTCGATGATGCATGGGCGCCATCGCGTTGAACAGATGCGTACCGAATCGAACGCCGGCGTCGAATCCGGCTTGAGCCTCGTCCAGGGAAGCGCCCGAGTGTCCGGCCGACACCGTCACGCCCGCGCCGGTCAGCGCGCGAATCGCCTCGAGCGCATCCGGCAGCTCTGGCGCAAGCGTCATCAAGAGCGGCGGCGACGCCACGAATCTCGCCACGTGCTCCGGGGTGGGTAGCACCAGGCAGGCCGGGTCGTGAGCGCCGCGGTACTTGGGATTGAGGAACGGGCCTTCGACATGGGCGCCCAACACCCTCGCGCCCGGCGATTCCGCCGTCGCGCAATCACGGACGAAAGCAACGCCTTCGCCGATCGGTCGCGAGATGAGTGTGGGTACAAATCCGGTGACCCCAAAACGCGGAAGGCTCGCGGACATACTCTCGATGGCCCCAGGTCCTGCCGCTGCATCGCGACCGGCGAACCCGTTGACCTGGAGGTCGATGAAGCCCGGCACCACCGCGTCGCCGGCCTCCGCGATTCTGGTCGCCCCTGCCACATCGACCTTTCCCTCACGTACCCAGGCAATGCGCTCGTCCTCGATCAGCACGCTCGCGAGTGGAAACTCTTCGCGAGGTGTGAGCACGCGACCGTGAAGCAGGATCCGACTCATGCTTTTGGCACTATAGGCGGCATGTTCGCGCCAACCGTGAACGCCACGTGAATTCGGTGACAACTCTTCACGCCGGCATCGACATGGGCGGGACGAACATCAAGTGGACGGTGGTCGAGCTCGGTGGGGGCGAGCCGCGCCTGGTCTCGAGCGGCCACGTGCCGACGGACAGAAAAAACGGCGAGACCGGGGTGCTGGCGCAGCTGGTCGAAGTGGCTCGGACCGCGTCTCGAGATCAAGGCTCCATCAGGTCGGTCGGCGTGGGCGTGCCAGGCCTGTACGACCCCGAGCAGGGCACTACCCGCGTCATCATCAACGTACCCGGGACCTGGCAGGGCGTTCCGGTGGCTGCCGAGATCACCAATGCGGTTCAAGTTCCAGCCCGTCTCGTCAACGATGCGCGGGCTTTCACGCTGGCGGAGCATCGCCTCGGCGCCGGGCGCGGAGCGGCCTCGATGCTGGGCATCACGCTCGGTACCGGCGTGGGTGGAGGACTCGTCCTCGGCGGCCGGCTCTATCTCGGTCATGACGGGACGGCCGGGGAGTTCGGCCACCAGACCATCCTGCCCGACGGTCCCCCCTGCAACTGCGGAAACAATGGCTGCCTCGAGACACTCGCCCGAGCAGACGCGATCGTCGCCGCGTGCGGCCAACCCACGGTCGAGAAGGCTGTCGAGGCGGCCCGCGCCGGTGACCGCCGCGCGCGGCAAGGGCTGACCGATGCCGGACGGTACCTCGGCATCGGCGTGTGCAACGTGGTGGTGATGCTGACGGTGGATCGCGTCGTGATCGGCGGAGGGGTCGCCGCGGCCGGAAACCTTTTGCTGGAGCCCATTCGGGCCGAGCTGCGCCGGCGCGTTCACGTCACCGAGGCGGAGCGAATCGAAGTGGTGCGAGCTGAGCTTGGCACCTGGGCAGGGGCCATTGGGGCCGCGATCTACGGCGCCGAGGCGGCTGTTCACTAGAGCAACTATTGCATTTTGTCTAGATAGCTATACATTTAGACCCGGCGATGGTGGTGGCTGATCACTCTGGCGAGGTCTCCTACACACCCCGCTATCTCGAGATCGAGCAAGCGCTGCGCAAGCGATTGGCGGGAATGGCGCCAGGCGACCCCCTGCCCTCGGACGCGGAGCTCTGCGAGGAGTTCGGCGTGAGTCGCATGACGGCACGCAACGCGGTTCACCGCCTGGCCCAGGAAGGGCTTGTCCTGCGGGTGCCGGGGCGAGGCACTTTCGTCGGCAACTCACCGACCCACCGCCGAGCCAACAGCCTGCTCAGCTTTTCCAACGAGATGCGGCGCCGTGGACATGTGCCGAGCTCACAGCTGCTGACACGAGCCTTGCGGGCGCCATCGCGCGAGGAGGCAGACCGGCTTCAGCTCAAAGACGGCGAGAAGCTGGTCCTGCTGAAACGGATCCGGCTGGCGGACGGACGGCCGATCGCGGTGGAGATCTGCCGCCTTCACGGTCGCACCGCCACCGCGGTGCTGAAGGCGAACCTCGAGAAGGAATCGCTGCACGCGGTCCTCGTGAGCGCGGGTTGTTTTCCTACTCGCGGTAGGGCGACGCTGTGGGCGGAGTCCGCGGGTGCCGATGACTCGCGCTGGCTACAGATGAATCGCGGCGAACCGATGCTGGTGGAGCGACGCATCATCCTCGACCAGCGAGGGCGCCCTCTCGAGTACACCGAGTCGCGCTATCCCGCCGACCGCTACGCGCTGGACGTCGACTTCGTCGTTGAAGATGCAGCCGTCGCAGGCTCGCGAATGCGCGCGGAGGGCAGCTCGTGAAAAGCATCACCGAGATCGGTGCTGCGGTGGTCGGGACTGGGTTCATCGGAGTGGTGCACGTGGAGGCGCTCAGGCGACATGGCGTGCAAGTCCACGGCGTGGTGGGCTCGAGCCTCGAACGGGCAACGACAAAGTCTCGCCAGCTAGGACTGCCACCGGCGTACAAGAGCTTCGAGGCGATGCTGGCGGATCCGCGGGTCGACGTGGTCCACATCACGTCGCCCAATCACCTCCACTACACCCACGCCAAGGCGGTGCTCGCGGCTGGGAAGCATGTGGTCTGTGAAAAGCCGCTCGCGATGACCTCGAGCGAGTCCGCGGAGCTGGTCGAGCTCGCGGAGGCAACGGGGCGCGTGCACGCGGTGAATTTCAACATCCGCTTTTATCCGCTGTGCCAGCACCTCCATGGACTCGTCGCCGAAGGCGGTCTCGGCGAGGTTCGGCTGGTTTCGGGTCACTACCTTCAGGATTGGCTGCTTCTCGACACGGACTGGAACTGGCGTCTCGAACCCGAGCTGGGTGGCGATTTGCGAGCCGTCGCTGACATCGGATCGCACTGGATGGACCTGACGACGTTCCTGACCGGCAAGCGCATCACAGCCGTGATGGCCGATCTCACGACTTTCATCAAGGTCCGCCACCAGCCGGCCGGGCCGGTGGAGACCTTCGCGACCGAGCGCCACGCGAAGACGGTCGCCCGCGAGATCCACACCGAAGACACAGCCACCATCCTTCTCCGCTACGAAGACGGCGTCCGCGGCGCGTTGACCGTTTCCCAGATCAGTGCGGGCCGGAAGAACTCCCTACGCGTTGAGATCGATGGCGCCGAGTCCGCGGCGGCGTGGACCTCGGAGCAGCCCGACGAGCTTTGGATCGGTCACCGAGGCCGACCCAACGAGCTGCTGCCGCGCGACGCCTCGCTGATGAACGCGGAAGGAAGCCGGGCCGCGTTCCTGCCGGGCGGGCACATCGAAGGTTTCGCGGACACCTTCAGAGCGCTGTACGCGGCCGTCTACAGGTCCGTGGCTGCCGGCAAGCCCGGCGAAGGCTACCCGACGTTTGCGGATGGCCACGACGAGATGCTCGTATGCGAGGCCGTCGCGCGCAGCGCGAAGGAAGGACGTTGGGTCGACGTCGAGCGGGCAAAGCGACAGGCCGGGGCGAGGAGCGCGCGATGAAGCTGGGCCTGCTCACGGCGGCGTTTCCCGCTCTGAGCCTCGAGGAGGTCGCGCAGTGGGCGTCGGCCAACGGTTTCGAGGCGCTTGAAATCGCCTGCTGGCCGTCGAGCGGGGGTGAGCGCCGCCGCTATGCGGGCGTCAGCCACATCGACGTGGAGACGCTCGACGACGCCGGCGCGAAGAAGGTGCACGAAATGCTGCGCCGCCACAACCTGGTCATCTCCGCCCTCGCCTACTACCCCAACAACCTGGACCCTGACGCCGCAACCAGGAAGGCGGCCAACGATCACCTCCGTCACGTGATTGCGGCCGCCAAGCGGCTCGATGTGGATGTCGTCGGGACCTTCGTCGGGCGCGACCAGAGCCGGTCGGTCGCCGACAACCTCGAGGACTTCAAGCAGGTCTGGCCGCCGCTTGTGCGCTTCGCCAGTGAGAGTGGAGTGAAGATCGCGATCGAGAACTGTCCGATGATCTTCTCCGCCGACGAGTGGCCCGGAGGCCGCAACCTCGCCTCCTCACCGGCCCTGTGGCGGCAGATGTTCAAGATCATCCCGGACGAGAATTTCGGTCTCAACTTCGATCCCTCGCACCTGGTCTGGCAGTTCATCGACATCGAGCGAGCCATCCGGGAGTTCGGGCCGCGCATCTTTCACGTGCACGCGAAGGACCTCGAGGTCGACCGCGACGGTCTTTACGAGAACGGCGTCATGTCGCTGGGCGTTGGGTGGCAGGTGCCGCGGCTGCCCGGTCTCGGTGAGGTGCGGTGGGACCGCTTCATGGGCGCGCTCTACGCCTCCGGCTATGACTGGGTGGTTTCGGTCGAGCACGAGGACCGCAAGTTCGAAGGCGACCTCGATCTCGTCAAGCGTGGGTTTCTGCTGGCCCGCAACACACTTCGTCCACTTGTTGTTTGAGGAGCTCTGAATGACCTCGTTCTTCGACACTCTCAGCTACAGCGACGTCGCCAAGACGATCGACCACTCGTTGCTAAAGCCCGAGCTGGATGATCCATTCGTGGAGGCCGGCTGCCTCCTCGCCGCCCGCTACGACGTGGCGTCGGTATGCGTGCGCCCGCGCGACGTGGCGCGGGCTCACAAGCTGCTTGCCGGCACCACCGTCGCCGTGGGCACGGTGATCGCGTTTCCGCACGGCGATTCACGGACCGAAACCAAGGTCTTCGAGTCGCGCCTTGCGCTTCAGGATGGCGCGCGCGAGCTGGACATGGTGATCGACATCGGAGCGCTGATCTCCGGCGACGACAAATACGTCCAGGACCAGATCGCTGCGGTGGTCGACGTGGCCCACGCCGACGGCGCCCTGGTCAAGGTGATCCTGGAGAACGCATACCTGACCGACGAGCAAAAAGTACGCGGCTGCCGCCTCGTCGAAGCAGCGGGCGCCGACTACGTGAAGACCTCGACCGGCTACGCTCCGACCGGCGCCACCGTGGCGGACTTGAAGCTCATGAGGCAGTCGGTGTCCCCGCGCATCGGGATCAAAGCCGCGCATGGCATTCGAACGCTTGACGCCCTGCTCGAGGTGCTCGAGATCGGAGTCACGCGCGTCGGCGCGACCCAGACGGCTGCCATGCTCGATGAGTTCAAGGCACGCAAGGCCGGCGCGACCGCGGCGGCGGCAAGGTAACCGATGGTCAAGATCGGGATGCTGGGGTCTGGCTTTGTCGCCGACTTCTACATGGACGGACTGCGCGACGTGCCGGGCGCCGAGGTGGTGGCCAACTACTCGCGTTCCGCAGAGCGAGCCAAAGAGTTCGGACGGCGCCATGGGATAAAGCGCAGCTTCACGAGCATGGAAGAGCTCTGCGCGGAATCCGATGTGGACATGGTCGTGATCGGCCTGCCCAACCACCTTCACCTGCGGGCGGTCCGCGTGGCCGCCGGCGCGAAGAAGGCGATCGTCTGCACGAAGCCGCTGGCTCGCAACGGCGCGGAGGCTGCCGAGATGGTGAACCTCGTGCGCACAGCCGGTGTCATGCATTGCTACGCCGAGACTGAGGTCTTCTCGCCGGACGTGATGCGAGCGCGGGACATGATCGAAAAGGGCGCGATCGGTGAGTTGCTGACCGTGCGCGCTCGCGAGGCCCATTCCGGCCCGCATGCGCCGCACTTCTGGGACGCCGAAACCGCGGGTGGAGGAGCTCTTCTTGACATGGGCTGCCACACCGTCGAGGCCGCACGCTACTTCTTCGGCAAGGAACACAAGATCAAAGACGTGTTTGCCTGGGGCGCAACCCTCGTCCATACGGAGAAGACAAAGGGCGAGGACAACGCAGTGCTGCTGCTCCGGCTGGAAGACGGCCGCACCTCCCTGACCGAAGCCTCGTGGACGGCCAAGGGCGGGATGGAGCTTCGCAACGAGGTCTATGGCACCAAGGGCCGGATCATCACGGATACGAGCTCGACCCGGATTCGGGCCTTCATCGAGGAGCCCGCGGGCTACCTGATGGAGAAAGCCGACGCGGAGACCGGATGGGTGTTCCCCATCCCCGACGAGGCCCGCGTCTATGGCTACCAGGAGGAGATGCGCCACTTCGTCGAGTGCTACGCCGGCAGCAAAAAGCCGCGGGAGGACTTCGTCGACGGCTACGTAGTCAATAGCGTTCTTGACGCGGCCTACAAGTCGATGAAGAGTGGACACTGGGAACCGGTGCAAATCGACTCCAAGGTCACCGGTTGAGAGCTATGAGTTCGAGCACGAGCTGGATCTCGGCGGGAATCAAGGTGCTGGAGAAGATCCAGGAGTCGCAGGCCGACTCGATCGAACGCGCCTGCCGGATTTGCGCAGAGGCGATCAGCTCGGGTGGCCTCGTTCATCTCTTCGGTACCGGGCACTCGCGGATTCCAGTGGAAGAGATGTTTCCGCGCTACGGCTCGTATCCGGGCTTTCACCCGATCGTCGAGCTGTCGATGACCTTTCACACGCAGGTGGTCGGGGCAAATGGGCAGCGGCAGGCGATGTTCATCGAGCGCATGCCAGGACTCGCCGAAGTCATCCTGTCGAACTTCAAGTTCGGAGCGAAGGACGCGTTCGTCGTCTTTTCCGCAAGCGGGCTCGGGGCGGTGGTCGTGGAGATGGCGCGCGGGGCCAGGCGCCGGGGCCTTCCCGTGATCGCGGTCACCTCGGTCACCCAGTCCAGGGCGGGTCAGGTCGAGGAAGAGGTCGGTGGCCGGCTCCTGGATGAGGCGGATGTAGTGATCGATCTCTGCACTCCCGCTGGAGACGCACTCTCCCGACTTGAAGGATTGCCGGAGACCCCAATCGGCCCTGGATCGACGCTGGCCGCAGTGGCCATCGCCGACGCGATCAAGGTCCGGACGGCGGAATTGCTTTTGGCAATGGGGAAATTGCCCCCGGTGATCACCAGCGCGAGCGAAGTCGGACGGCAGCGATCAGAGGAGCTCTTCGAGGCTGCTTACCGCGAGTACGCACGTCGCGCGGCAAAGAGCCTCGCCACTTGACAGGAGGTGAAGGGAAGGGACGACGCCGGCGGCGGTAACCATCCGGCCCAACAGGGCCATATCGAACAGAGGAGGAGACGCGTATGGGAAATCGTGAATGGCCAGTAGCGCACGCGCGAGTGCTGGTCGGTTTGATCGTGGGAGCGGTGGCTCTCGCCGCATGTGGCGGCAACCAGCCGAGCACCGGCCCCACGAAGTACGTCGTTGGGGTCTCGAACACGCTGACCGGCAACGGCTGGCGCGAAGAGATGATCTGCTCGATCAAGGCACAGGCGAAGGCATCCGGCAACGTGTCGAAGGTGATCGTCGCCAACCGCAACGGCGGGCCGACAGAGCAAATCGCGGACATTCGCAGTCTGATTTCGGCTGGTGCGAACGTGATCGTGATCAACCCTTCCGACCGTGACGCGCTCAACACGGTCATCAAGCAGGCGACCGACAAGGGCATCGTCGTGGTCGCCGTGGACCAGGCGGTCTCCGAACCGTCGGCTTACATAGTGACCAACGACCAGGTCGCGTATGGGCGCCTGGGCGCGGAGTGGCTGGCCAAGAAGCTGAACGGCAAGGGCAACATCATCGAGATGCGCGGCATCAACGGCGTTCCCGCCGACACCGACCGGCACCAGGGCCTGACCACCGCATTGGCCGCCTATCCGAACGTCAAGGTCGTCAAGCAGACCTTCACCGGCTGGTCACTTGACCCGGCGGCACAGCAGATCAAGGACATCTTCACGTCGGGCACCCAGTTCGACGGCGTCTGGACGTCGGGTATCGACTCGACGATCGTTGACGCTTTCCAGTCGGCGAAGAAGACCTTCGTCCCCATCGTGGGCGCCGACAACAACAAGTTCGTGCAGCAGCTGGCAACGCTCAGCACGCAGGGATTGTCAGGTGCTGCGGTGACCAACCCGCCGCCGATCGGCGGGGCGGGTCTCGCCGTGGGTCTGGCCGCGCTCACCAAGAGCAAGACCTACGCCCACCAGATCCTCCTGACGCCGGAGGTCTGGGACAACACAACCGCAGCCGGCGTTTCCAAGCTTGCGTCGACGTACGACTCGGGCCTGGACCCCTACTACAGCGTCGCGTTCGACGTCAAGCCGTACACGACTTACACGAAGGCCGACCTGGTCGCCTGCCAGGGCCCTGCCTAAATCAAATGGGGGCGCGGGCTCGGAGCCCGCGTCCCTCGCTCCGATGAAATCCAACCCAGCAGAACCTACGGCGAGTGGCGCCATCCTGGAGGCCCGCGCCGTGGCCAAACGATTCGGGCCTGTGGTTGCTCTTCGCTCGGCCGACCTGAGCGTGCGGGCCGGCGAGATCCATGCCCTGATGGGCGCCAACGGGGCCGGCAAGAGCACCCTCGTGAAAATCTTGACCGGCGCATTGGGCACCGACGGCGGCAGCATTCAGCTGCGCGGCTTGCCGGTCTCTTTTCGCTCTACTGCCGAGGCGCGGCATGCCGGTCTCATCTGCGTCTACCAGGACCCTTCGCTAGTACCAGACCTGACGGTCATGCAGAACCTGAAGCTGACTGCCACGCCGGTCGCCACTTTTCGCCGCTACCTGTCTCAACTCGGACTCGACGGGTTTGACCTCAACGAATTGCCGCGGGATCTGGCGCGGCCGACCCTCTCGCTGCTCGACCTCGCTCGAGCGCTTGCCATCGAGCCTCAGGTGTTGCTTCTCGACGAGATCACAGCGTCACTGCCCGCCGACCTCACGGCGCTGGTGTTCAACGTGGCCCGCGAGCTGCGCTCTTCCGGCCGGTCGGTGATTTTCATCTCCCACCGCCTTGCGGAAGTGACAGCGCTTTGTGACCGGGCCACCGTGCTCCGCGACGGATCGACGGTCGGGGTGGTCGAGCCTGCGCAGGGCGGAGAGGAGCGGATTGTCAGGCTGATGCTGGGCGCGGTGGCCGAGGAGGTCGCCGCCGAGGCTGCATCGCCTTCGGCTTTTTCCCCCGGCCCCGTCGCGGTCGAGGTTCGCGACCTGAAATGCGGAACGCTGCAAGGCGTCAGCTTCACGCTTCACGCCGGCGAGGTGCTGGGTGTCGCGGCGCTCGAAGACCAGGGCCAGCAGGAGCTTTTCGACTGCCTCGCGGGCGTTCGCCGGCCGGAGTCAGGCGCGATCCTCGTGGGCGGCAAGCAGCGCACCTTCCGGCATCCGGCCGACGCCATCAGGGTGGGAGTCGTGCTCGTGCCGGCCGAGCGTTTGCAGTCTCTGCTCCGTCAGCGCTCCGTCCGCGAGAACATCGCGTTGCCTCTGGTCAACCGGGTCCGCAGATGGGGCCTGATCAACGGGCGCGTGGAAAAAAAACGCGTCGAGTCCGGGATCAAGCGATTGCAGATTGACAGCCGCGTCCAGTCGGAGGTGCGCCGCCTCTCCGGCGGGAACCAGCAAAAGGTCGGCATCGCGCGATGGCTGGTCGCAGGCTTCGACACCCTCCTTTGTTTTGACCCGACGCGAGGCATCGACATCGGTACGAAACGGCAGATCTACGGCCTTGTGCGTGAGCTCTCCGCCAACGGCTCGGCTGTCCTTTTGTTCACGTCCGAGCTGCCCGAGATCCAGCTCGCCTGCAACCGGGTGATCGTTCTGTTCGGCGGCCGGTTGGTACAGGAGATGCCTGCTTCGGAAGCGGACGAACAGGCTTTGCTTCGCGCGGCACATGGCCTGCCGGCAGAAATCGACATGCACCAGCAGAGCTGATGGCCACCGCTGTCGCCGCTCTGCCACGCCCGTCCGGCTTGCTCATCCGCCGGGTCCTGCGCCGCCAGGGTTGGACCATCGCCGTCCACGTCCTGCTGCTCGTGCTGCTCGGGGTCAGCGTTGCCATCAAGCCCGACTACGGTGCCTTCGAGTGGAGCTCGCTCGCCCTCGGTGCACTGCCCCTGGCTTTTGCCGCCGTGGCACAGACCGTGGTGGTGTTGGGGGGTGGCATCGACCTCTCTGTCGGACCGCTGATGGCGCTGGCGAACGTGCTGGCTGTCCGCGCCATGCTCGGCCATGACTTCAACTACGCCCTGGTGGCGTCAGTGCTCGTCCTCCTAGCCGTCACCCTGGCGGGAGCTGTCAACGGCGCGGCGATAGTGATCACGCGGGTGCCCGACATCGTCATCACGCTTGCCATGTCGTTTGTCTGGGCCGGCGTCGCGCTGCTGGTGCTGGCCAAACCGACACCTGGAGTCCCGGTCGAGTTTCAGAATCTGGCACAAGGCTCGACAGGGTCGCCGTGGATACCAAATGCCTTTCTAGTGCTGCTGATCGTCCCTCTGGTCTGGTTTCCTTTGAAGCGCAGCCGTCTAGGACTGGGCATCTACGCGGCGGGAAGCGAGCGCAACGCCGCGTTTCGTTCCGGTGTCAACATCAGCCTGAGCCGGCTCCTGGCGTATGCGGTGGGCGGATTCTTTGCCGCGGCGGGCGGTCTGGCGCTCACCATGACGACCGGCATCGGCGCACCGCTCGCGGGTAACTACTACACGCTGAGCGGTGTGTCGGCGATCGTGCTGGGCGGCGTCAGCCTGGCCGGCGGACGCGGCGGGATGCTCGGCCCGATCGCCGCCGCCTACATCCTGGCTCTCATCCCGGCCGACCTCATCTATCTGGGCATCGACCCGAACTACGGTCAAATGATCCAGGGCGTGCTCATCGTCTTGGTCGTCATGGCTGGAGGCCTGGGCATGCTGCTGCGTCGCCGATGATCGGCACTCCCGCGAGAACCATGCGCGTTCTGCAGCAGCACTCGATCATCGTGCTGCTGGCACTGCTCCTGGGCCTTGCGCTGCTGATCGAGGTGATCCGGCCAGGCGCGGTTAATGCGAACTGGGTCTCCAACATCCTGCTGTTCGCGGCACCCCTCGGAATCCTTGCCGCCGGCCAAACCCTGGTCGTTCTGACCGGAGGCATCGATCTCTCTGTCGCCAATGTCGCGACGGCGGCCGCGTACATCATGGCCAGCCAGTCTCCCTACGGTGTTTGGCGCTCGATTTTCCTCGGCCTTTTGGTGGGCGTCGTGGTCGGTGTCATCAACGGCGCCGGGGTTTCGGTTTTCAAGGTTCAGCCGTTGATCATGACCCTGGCCATGGGCCTGGTCGTCACAGGCAGCCTCAACGTCTATGCCCAGGCCTTCGCTCGAAGCGTGCCCGGGGTTCCCGATGTGATTCACGTTCTTGGCGGGGGCACCGTGCTCGGTTACGTCCCGGTCAGCCTGTTCTTGTGGGCGCTGCTGGCAGCGCTGCTCATCGTCGGTTTGCGAAGCACCGGATACGGGCGCCTCCTCTTCGCCTTGGGTGACAATCCCGAAGCAGTCCGCCTGGCTGGAGTCCGGTCCTGGCAGGTCCTGCTCGCCAACTACGCAGCGTGTGGCTTGCTCAGCGCGGTGGCGGGGCTCGTCCTGGCGGGAACGGTGAATGCCGCCGACCTTGGGCTGGCGAACGTGCTGCTTCTCCCGTCGGTGGCGGCGGTTGTGATTGGCGGCACCTCGATCTTCGGTGGGAGCGGGAGCTACTCGGGCACGGTGGTCGGCGCCCTCATCCTGACCGTGCTGAACAGCGTCCTGACCCTGCTGGACGTACCCGATGCGGTAAAGCAGGTCCTCTACGGGGCGATCATCGTGGTTCTGGCGGCCGCCTATACAAGGGTCCTCGCCCAGGACTAGCGTCCTCGCGCGCGAGCCGCGAGCGGAGGCGCGATCCACCTATCCGCAAGAAATTGCGACCGCCGGGCTTGAACGAAGCGTTACGTATTCACATTCACGCGGTAGCTAGGAGCAAAGTCTTGGGACGGACCTGGTCGGCGGTCGGACGGACAGTGCTGGTCGGCACCTGTGTGGGCGCCCTCCTCGCCGCCGCGTGTGGACCCTCGACCGCAGCTCCCTCAGGCAACGTTCAGCAGTCCGCGTCCTTGCGTCTCGCCTACGAGAGCATGGTGGCTTTGGAGCGCACCCAGAGAGGCGATGACGCGGCGAACCAGCAGGCGGACGGGAACCAACCAGGCGAGGGAACCACCACTGCGTCTACCAGACCGACAAGCAACCCCGCCCAGCCAAGCAAATCAGCCCAGCCGGGTCAGCCGGCTGAGCCGGTTCATCCGGCCAACGCCGCCTGCGGCGCCGTGACGCTTGGCGCCAGCCCGTCGTCGCCTCAGTTCGTCGGAGTCACCGTTGTCCTCACTGGGGCCGCAACGGGCTGTTCGAGCCCGGAGTTCGAGTTCTGGATCCTGCCCCCCGGCGGCAAGTGGGCCGTGCTGCAGTCGTTCAGCCCGAACGCCACCGCCAGCTGGCACACCGCGGCCCTGGCGGCGGGGACCTACGACT
>Ga0209588_1000138_pt1 | contig 21142 bp, 17 predicted proteins | sample Rivendell_Oct201_10_FD_188351 | JGI IMG/M metagenome (GOLD analysis project Ga0209588, IMG submission 188351) | Vadose zone soil microbial communities from the Eel River Critical Zone Observatory, Northern California, USA -... | ecosystem: Host-associated > Plants > Roots > Rhizosphere > Soil ...
AACGACTCCGGACATTCGGCGCGTACGCCGACGCGAACATCGATCAGGTGCTCGGCCCCGCCGCCAAGGGCGCGGTACGGCTGGGCGCGACGACGCTGGATCACATGGTGTTCCTGAATCGCGGTGATCGGTTCGAGGCACACGCGTTGCCGGCGGAAGCGCAATTCGCCCCCGCGTTCTACGCCGGTATCGCCGATTTCAACGGCGACGGGAAGGAAGACGTGTTCCTCAGCCAGAACTTCTTCGCGACCGACATCGCCACGCCACGCTACGATGCCGGCCGCAGCCTGCTGCTGCTCGGCGACGGGACCGGCGGGCTCGAGGCGGTGCCCGGTCAACGCTCGGGGCTGCTGGTGTACGGCGAGCAGCGGGGGGCGGCCTATGCCGATTTCGATGGTGACGGGCGGCTCGACCTCGCCGTGAGTCAGAACGGCGCCGCGACCCGCCTGTTCCGCAATGTCGGTGGGACGCCCGGTCTGCGGGTCCGGATCGTAGGCCCCGTGGGAAACCCCACCGGTATCGGGACGCAGATGCGGCTACGCTACGGAGCAGCGGCGGGACCGGTCCGGGAGATTCAAGCTGGCTCGGGGTACTGGTCGCACAACGGAGGAATCCAAGTGCTGGGGCGCGCGCGCCAACCAACGGCGCTGTGGCTCCGATGGCCGGGAGGCCGAGAGGAGATCGTGCCATTGCAGCCCGGCCAGCGAGAGGTGACGATCCGGCCGCCGACGTAAGCTCTTCGTCAACTCCCTGCCCGGGCACGCGACCGGCCGCTACATTCGTGGGAGCGGTTTGGTCGTGGTCGCGTCAGCACCGTGCGAGGAGGTGACCCATGCTTCCGTCCCGGCGAGCGTTCCATGTGGCTCTGCTGGCGGGGACCGTCGCTTGTTTCGGCCGTCATCATGAAAAAGCCGAGCCTGTTAGCGACATTCCCTTGAAGGTCACGAACCGCAATTGGCTCGATGTCGTGATTTACGTGTTACACGATGGACAGCGCACCCGCGTCGGGACGGTCACGGGCTCATCCTCCCAGGAGTTCGCGCTTCCCTCTAGGTTGGTCGGGCAATCACACGAACTCGCGTTGCTCGGGGAGGCGATAGGCAGTAACGATGTCGCGCGCACCGAAAGACTCACTATCCAGGCGGGCCAGTACATCGAGTGGACATTGGAAACCGACTTGCGACGTTCGAGCGTGGGGGTCTACTGAGGTTTTTCTAGCGCGTGGGTCCTCCGCCGCCCGCGCTGCCAGATCCGAATCCCCAATTCGTGAGGGCCGCGACTGTCGCGACAATACCCACCACGGAGGCGCCCGCCAGAAGCACCAGGCGCGATTTGGAGACGCGGCGTTCTTGCACCGTGGCGACGTATTCGCGACGCAGCGTGACGGGCTCGCCCTTCCATGTCAAGATTTGCCCATGCCGCTGCTCCACCGACTGGACCGATAGCGCAAAGGCCTGGGGATCAACCGTAATCAGCCGGCCGCGCACGTTCCCGACATCCGGACCCAGATAATCCCAGAAGTGGCTTGTCCCCGAGTCCGTGAGCATCACCTGCATATAGGTCCCCGGTCTCGGGGCCGGAGTGTCCAGCGGCTGGTAGTAATAGCAACCAGTCGCGGCAATCAGCAGGGAAACCACCATGCAACGTCGAGTCCAACGCATCGTGGTAAACTATCCCCCTAATGAAGGAAGTGCATGTCAGAGCGTCACGGGGGCGAGCCGCTGCTGCGCAGCCCGCTCCCCCGGAACTCACGGCGCTTCCGGCTACGGGCAGTCGGCCGGGTCGTTGGGGTTCCGGAAGCCGTTGGTGGCGATCTGCGTGCCCGGATCCGGAATATGCGAATTCACGTTCATCTCGGTCCCACTGTAGAAGAGACGCCCGGGAATCTTGCCGCGCCATTGCGGGTTTACGCTGCCGGTGTTGTACGGCGTGAGCGCTGGACGGCAGGTGCGACGGTAGTCGTTCCACACCTCGATGTTCTGGAACAGCGCCACGTACTTCTCGGTCATGATCGAGTCGAGCAACGCTGGTCCGGTAATACCGACCACCGCCGAGAGGCCCGGCACGGCACGCGCGTTGTTGAGATGCGTCAGTGCGGCGACGTCGTTCCCGGTCTGGTTGTAGGCCTCCGCCAGAATCAGCTCATTCTCCTGGTACGTCACGAGAGGCTGGCGGAACGCCCCGCAGGTTGATGCCGTCGGACACATGCGGCCCGATACGTTCGGCGAGAGTCCGTTCAGCGGCGACACCGTATTGCCGGGCTGAGCGACGTTGGGGTCGTCGCCGCCGTATGTTCCCAGCGCATTCTTGGCAAAGTACTGGGGCAACCGAGGATCGCTGCGCGCATTCATGATATCCGCGAGCCGCTTCCCCGCCACGACATCCTGGCCGAACGTCGTGGTCTGGAACTGATACCAGATATTCCGCTCCGCCGTCGCCGTGCTGTGATACGCGCTCAGGTCTCCGGCGGTGCTGCCGATTCCCGCCGTGGCCTGGGTGATTGCGTTCCCATAAACCGTGGCCTTGCTCGCGGCCGCTTCCACGGTATGCAGGAAGAATCGCGCCTTGAGCGTGTGCGCCGCCGCGATCCACATCGCCTTGTCACCGCCGTACACGAGATCGTTGCCCAGCGGCCCGATGCCAGGTCCTCCCAAATCCACGATCGCCTGCGACAGGAGCGACTGTACGGAATCGTAGACGGCCGACTGGGGATCCAACTTCGGCGTCGCCGCACCTCCAACCGCCTCGGTATAGGGGATATTGCCCCAGAGGTCGGCGGCGACACCGATATCGAACGCTTCCCAGACCCTCGCGATCCCCAGGAAGACACTGTCGCCAGCCGCGCGCTCGGCCGCCTCGACCTTGCGAAGGTCGATGAGGCCGCCGCCGGTGTAGACCTGGAACCAGTTGCCGTCCCAGCTGAACTCGTTGACGACGTAGTGACCGTATTGGTCGACGAACCGCCCGCCTACTCCGGTGCATTGCTGCATCCACATGCACACGGTCATGGCGACCGTGTTTTCCTGCGAGCTGAACATATTCGCCTGTACACCGACGAAGAGTTGGACAGCGGTCGCCTGGCTCGGATTGTTGGGGTCACTGGACAGCTTGTCCCCGGTCAGGAAGCTGCTGCAGCCGGAGGCCCCGAGCACGAGCGCCAGGGAGACGGCCGCGACTGTGATTGAGCGAGTCATGGGTCGATCCCTCCGGTTAGTGGTTCAGGTTGACGGTGAACACGAACGACCGAGTCTGCGGATTGCCGAAGTACTCTGATCCTTGAACCGGATCCGTGGATCCGCCGCCGCTCGTCTCCGGGTCGTAGCCGGTCCACTTGGTCCAGGTCTTGAGATTCCGGCCGGAGACACGCAGGTCGATGCTCGACAGCCCGAGCGATCTCTCGACCCAGGGCGCGTCGAGCGTATAGGTGAGCGAGATCTCGCGCAGTTTGACGTACCCGTGCGGCTCGAGGCAGGCCTCTTCGACGCCCGTGAACGGGCAGGGCGCGTCGCTCTGCCGATACCAGTTCTCACCGATCGGGACGGCTAACCCCTTCCCGGGGCCCACGACGGGCCCATCGAACCAGCCGCCCTGCCCGAACACCTTCGTGTTGCCGGTGCAGGTCACCACTCCACCTACTCTGACGCAGTCGGCGCGATTCTGCGTATCCTGGTGCGTCCCATAGCTCCACAGGGCGCCCTTCACGTCGTTCGGCACCACACCGCCGTGCCGAATGTCGAGTAGCCCGGAGATCTGCAACTTGCGGTACCGGAACGCGCTCCTCACGCTTCCCGTCCACCGCGGATTCGGGTTGGCGAGGATGCGTAGGTTCGGATCGGTGACCGGGAAGCCGGTCGCGTCGATGTACAGCGCGCCCCGCGGAGCCCCCGCGCACGCCGTCCCGACCGCGCCGCCCAGGAGCGTCGGGTCGGACACGCCGCAATGGATGTAGCCTTGTGACCGCGTCACGCCGATCTCTTCGCCGACCTGCGCGACGCCCGATCCGAAGCCAATGTACTGCGGGCCGTTCAAGGTGAGCACGACCCCGCGGTTGCGGGCCCATTGCAGCCCGACCTCCCAGCCGTAGTCCGGCTTCTGGATCGGGCGCAGATCGAGCGTCGCCTCGATCCCGCGGTTCCGGAACTGGGCCGCATTGGTGTACTGGAACGAGTAGCCTGTCGACGGAGCGAGCGGCGTCGGCAGAATCACGTCGCTCGTCTTGGAGTTGTAGTACGTGAAATGGGCGTCCGCGCGGTCGTGGAACAGGCCGAGATCGAATCCCGCTTCCAGCTCCTTGGAGCGCTCGGGCCGCAGCACGTCCGCCGGCTTCTGGCCGCTGGTGAGCAGCCCTCCGATGCCATTTTGGGTGGGCGTCTCCCCAGTGCCCTGCGCGATCCCGCCGAAGATCTGCGAGAAATAGGTTCCTGACGTCACGTACGGCGGCGGCTCGGTCCCCGCCTCGCCGAACGCAAGGCGGACCTTGCCGAAGGTGAGCCACGACCGCTCGCCGATCACCTTCGTGAACGTCCAGGCCGCGCTGCCCTTGGGGAACCAGGCGCGGCGCGAGAGCCGGCCGAAGTTCGAGAAGCCGTCATTGCGGAGCGAGGCGCTGAGGTACAGCTGGTCGTACAGGTCGATCGTTCCCTGCCCGAAATACGACTCGCGGTGAATCACGACCTCGTTGTCGACTGGAAGATCACGCGCGACGGTATTGGACAATTTGTACGGAGTCGGCGCCACGAGGCCGCGCCCGACCGCGAACAGGTTCCGGTTGTTCTGGCTGCTCAGGTTCTGGCCGACCGTGACCGTCCCGGAAACACTCGGGTTGACCGTGTAGCTCGCGGTCGCCGTCAGGTTGTGATCGATTTGATAATTGACGACCTTGCCCTCGATCACGCGCCCACCGTTGCACACATCGGAGGAGGAGATGGGGCATCCCTCCAGCCGCTCGTCATTGGAGTAGTCGGCGCCGAGCGTGTAGTTCAGCCGCAGCCATGACGTGGCGAGATACTCCGCGCCGACGTTGCCGAACACGCGGCCGACACTCGAGGTGTTGACCTGCTCGTTGAGGGCGAAGAAGGGGTTGTCGAACCCGCGGTCCGACCCGAGGCTGCCGGCCGTCGGATGCTGGAACCGGTAGGACCGATGCTGGCGGAACACCGGGTCCAGGTACGGCAGGTTGTCGAACTCGGGTGGCGTGCGCAGCGCCGGGATCTGCACCGCGTTCACGTTGTTGCCGCGCTGAATGAAATGGCCACGCGTATCGGCATAGGCCAGGTTCGCGTCGATCTTCAGCTGGTCCGACCACCGGTGCGACCCTTTCATACGCACCGTCGTGCGATTGAACCGGTCGTGATCACCCACGAACATCCCGTTGTTGTCCAGATTCTCACCGGACAGATAGAACGTCGTGCGGTCGGTCCCTCCGGAGATCGTCATCGCGTTCTCGACGACGTGGCCGGTCGTGTAGAGCTCGTGAGAGTGATCGAACACCCGCGTGCCCGCCGGAAGCGCGGGACCCCAAGAGCGCCGGCAGATACTGTTGCCCGGGTCGTCGCAGGCACCCCCCACCGACGTGTCGGCGTGCACGCCGAAGCGACCCTGACCGAACCGCGTTTGCAGCGCGACGAAGTGGTTCACGTCGTCGAACGACGCCGAGGAGCGAAACGTGAAATGCGTCGCACCGGGGTGGCCGGACTTGGTCGTGATCATGATGACGCCCTGGCCCGCGCGGGCGCCGTAGATCGCCCCCGAAGCGGCGCCCTTCAGGATCTCCACCGACTCAATGTCGTTGGGGTTCACGTCCATCGCCCGGTTCGTCACAACCGTGCCCTCGCCCGGGTAGCCGCCGTCGTGCGGATTGAAGCTCGAGGTGGACGTGGCGGAGTTGTCGATCGGCACGCCGTCCACCACGACGAGTGGCTGGTTGTTGCCTACGATCGTGCGGATGCCGCGGATCTGGATGAACGACGACGCACCAGGGTCACCCGACTGGCCGCTGACGAATACGTTGGGGGCCTTCGCCGCCAGCGCCTCGACGACATTTTGCTCGTTGCTCTTGGAGATCTGCTCCGCGGAAACGCTGTTGCGCACGCTCCCGAGCTTCTCGGTCGAGGTGGCCGTGCCCGCGCCCGTGACCACAATTTCACCGAGCTGGAGCGGGTTGGGCGCAAGCGCGAAGTCCTGCTCGATCACACCGGCCCGCAGCGTGACCTGCACGCTCGTGGGCTTGTACCCGAGCCGGCGCGCTGTGATGGTCAGCTTCTCGCCGAGCGTCGCGCGGGCACTCGGAATGACGATCGCGTAGCGGCCGTCATCGCGGGTGTTCGCACCCAGCCCGAGTGATGGAACAAGAACCTCGGCGTAGCCGACCGGGACACCCAAGGCGGTCACTCTGCCGCTCAGGGTGACAGGCTCCTGCGCCGCCGACGAGGCCGGCGTTGTCAGACACACACCTGCGCTGATCAAAAGGATTGGACAAACGGAGAGACGCATGAGTCCTCCCAGGTGGACGGTTAGCACCTGCGAACCACGGACGGCGAATCGGATATAGCATCACCGGAAAAAGACCGCTAGAGCAAGCGTCTCAAAACGTGTCTATCGCGGGACGACGCGTTGCCGGCCGGGGCGCAGCTCGCCCCGGCGTTCTCCGCCGGCATCGCCGACTTCGAGGGCGACGGGCGACTCGACCTTGCGGTGAGCGAGAACGGCGCACCGACGCGCCTGTTCCACATCGGCGCGACACGGGGGACCCGGGTTTGCATCGTGGGGCCCGCGGGCAATCCTACAGGGATCGGCACGCAGATACGGTTGCGCTACGGGGAGGCGGCCCGGGTGGCCGGGAGCAAGTCGTTCCGCTGACGCACGGACAGCGAGAAGTCACCGTTCGCGCCCCTAAATAAGGAAGGGGCGGGATCGCTCCCGCCCCTCCTGCCTCGCAACAGCAACTGCACGTCAGAACAGCCGGCCCCCGTTGGGTAGGAGACTCATCAGCCACGGTCTCCCGCCTCTGGCCCCCCAACTGGCGCCGACATATCCGGCTGGTTTGGTCCTCCGAACGAGCAGACGGCGCGGAGCAGCACATTGGAACGAACGGCGGCACTCGTGTGGGGGCTCGTGGAAGGATGAAGCAAACACGGCCGGGCGGTAGTGTGCGCCGCCCGGCCGCCGGTTGTTGACCGCCAAATCGCGCTAGCGAATTGCCTTTATCCGCGCCATCCGGCGGTTGAACATATCATTCCAGATCGCCGGCGCCTCCCGCATCAGATGCGATACGTCATACCCAGCGCTCGTCGGCCCGGAGCCTGCGGCACTCGCGAAGGCGGGGGAAAATCCGGGGTACGTTCCGCCGAAGGTGTAGTACGGGAGCCCCAGGACGCCGAGCTCTTTAGCCGGAATTGGCATCTGGTGCGGCGTGAGTGCCTGGAGACCATCGATACGGCGTCGGTTGAAGTATGGCGTCGCATTGTCCCCCGGCAACTCGACATCCTGCTCGTATTGGAGTTTCGTGAGCAATCCCGCGACGCCGTCGGCGACGGTCGCAGCGGGCAGTCCGCCACGCGTCACGCGCGTCTTATTGATCAGCGTGACCGCGGTCGCGAGGTCCGGCACCGTGCCGCGGAGCAAGCCCTCGGCCCACAGCAAATCGTTTTGGGCCGCAAGCACGACGGGTGAGAATCCGAACCCGCCCCCGGTGCCAGCCGGATCACTGCCGCCGACGTAGTCGTACCGAATCTGACCGATGTTGCTCTGGTGGTACTGCCCGCGCGTGGGCCTGAAAATCGCGAGGGGGCTGAAGGCGTAATCCGTTCCGGCGTTGGCGGTCGCGGGACAGATCGTGTAGCCATCGGTGCAGAGCCCGGCGGATTTGTCGTACGTGCCGTCCCCCAAGCGCTTGTCCGCAGAGTTGGGCTGCGAGTTGCCGTTGGGAACAGGCCAGGGCGTGGCCTGCGTCACCGGGTCCATCATATTGGCGACGCGAGTATCCATGCGCATTGTTGTGATGTCGTTAGACCAGAGCCGCAGCTCGTCGCAGAACTTGACGCAGCCGTCGCCGGTAAAGCCGAAATCGAAGGCGACACCGGAGCTGATGCCCTTGGACGCATACCCAACGATGCGGTCCCATACGGCCGCGGTTTGCGTCTCGGATGCGGCGCGCGGGTAGTAGGCGAGGAGCCGCGCCGCCATCGTGTTGGCGATCTTTGCAACCGCCACATTCGTGCAGGGCGCCGAGGCATGAGCGCGCGGCTCCCCCCCGCCGCAGCCGCCGCCGCCGGTCCACGGATCATCCCAGGTGTAGGCGTGGGCAGTCGCCATGGCCGCGGCGGTGTCGAGCTTGGCGAGCGCCCAGTCACGCATTTGCAGCCGCGTGCTGAGTGACAGCGTAGTCAAATCGGTGTTGTAGTCGACGATGAAGCCCTGGTCGTAGTTCAATGCCAGCTGGCTCACCGTCAGACCCTGCATTAACAGCGCGAGGCTCTCTACCCTCACCGAATCGGCATTGCCCTTGAAGAGACCCTGCGTACGAATCGCCGCCAGCACGTCATTCGCCGACGACAGGGCCGCGTAGTACCCGTACCAGTACGCCTCGATTTCCACGCGCGCCGAGGCCGCGGGATCGTTTTGCCAGGACGTCCTCGGCTCGGAGGAGTAAAGCCGCATCTGGAAGTTGTTCCATGACGCGGTGTAGTTGTCGGCCATCGTGGTGAGCGCGCCGTCCGGATCCATCGCCTGGGTAACGTTGAACCAGGATTTCAGGGCGCCAGCGGCCAGTGTCGTGGCCGACGCGGCGTCCGAAAGGACGCGTTTGCGGTCCGGATCATTCTGATCGGCGATGCCCAGTGATCCGCAGGCGACGGCCCCGAACAGGCCGGCCGCCAGCGACCATCTCGTTATGCGCTGGAGAGTGCTCATAGTGTCGTGTTCCTCGTAGCCGTTAGAAGCCGAGCTCGATGACGCCCGTGAATGTCCGGAAATTCGGATAGGAGAATCCGTCGAACCGGAATGAGAAAGCGTCCCCCGAGAGGTCCGCCACCTCAGGGTCGTAACCCGAGTATTTGGTGAACGTGAGCAAGTTGCGGCCGATGACGCCGATGCGCAGGTTGTCGAACCACCGACCCAGGCCGAGTTTCGACAGGGTCGCGCGGTTCATACTGTAGCTCACGTTGAGCTCCTTGAGCTTCACCCAAGTCCCGTTCTCGACGAAGAAGTCGATCGGATTGATGCTGTTATAGAACACGTTGTAGTACGAGAGCGGCTTCCGTTCGACAGCGGGCTTCTTGCTCTGATCGTAGATGCGGTCGCGGTTCTCGAAGAACGGCCATTGACGGGTGCCGTTGTAGATGTTCCCGCCGTGCGTCCAGTCCACCAGCCCGTACACGGAGAAATGCCCCACCCGCATGGTCGACGAGAAGCTCACATTGAAGTCGGGATTGGTGTTGCCGATCTTCACGATCGACTGTCCCGCCTTGTCAACATAGAGGATCGGCTTCTCATTGACCGTGCGCCAGTCGTTGAGGCGCACGACATACCCTTCCTCATTCACTTTGACGCTGTCCCGGCTCCACCTCTGGCCAGCTCCGGAGAGTGCTGCCTTGGCGGGATCATCGTACAACTGGTCGATGCTCCGCACCGTGCGGTTTCCAAAGATGACGCCGAAGTCTTGGCCGGGCGTGATGGTGAACATTCCGGTGCCGGAGTAGCCCGGGCCGACGGGCGGTAGCTTGAACGGCAGCGACAACACGCGCTGGCGCGTGCGATCACCGGCGATGTTCAGCGTCCAGTTCAGATCGGGGCGGTTGGCAAGCAACGCCTGGAACGTGACCTCGTGCGAGATACCCCGCAGCGTCCCACCGTTCTTCCATTGATTCTGGAACCCGGCAGCCGCGGACAGCGGCACCAGCAGGATTTGATCCCGGGTGATCTTGCGCGAGAATGAGTACTCGAAGCTGAACCGTCGGGCGAAGTCGGCGTTCAGGCCGAGCTCAAGCTCCGCCGAGCGGGCGGGCCGGAGAAAGGGGTTCCCGAGGTTCTGCTTCACCGGCGTACCTCCGGCAATGGCGTACGTCTCGTACTGGGCGTTGAACTGCGGGCGCAGGCCGGCGGTGCCGTACGAAGCGCGCAGCCTCAACTCGTCGATGCTGGGGAAGTGGATGTCCTGCGAGACGCGCCAGGCTCCCGACACGCGATAATAATTCTGATAGCGGCTGTCCACGCCGAACAGTGAGGAGCCGTCGCGGCGGAACAGGCCATCGAGGATGTAGCGGTCGCGGAGGACGAACGTCGATATGAGATACGCGTTGCGATTCCGGATGGGCTGCGTAAACGAAAACGGCAGGACGTTCGCGAAATCGGTCGCGGGAAACTCGGGCACACCGATGATCTTGATCGTGTTCGATTGCAGCCGAAACAACTCCCGGCGCTGGTCCTCGACCACCACGGCCGCCTTGGTCGTGTTGCGCACGTCCCACGACCCCATCGTGAACGAGCGCACACTCGTCAGTGTCGCTCCCCAGTTGAATACCCGGCCGCCGCTGTCCTGCTTGATGAGGTATCCGTCAGTCGGCTGCCCGGTCGCATCCAGGAATCCCTTCGGCTGGAATTCGGTGTATGCCGCCGTTTCCTGGTCGTAGTTGTAGTTACCCTCCGCCGCCAGCCAATCGTTGATGCGCCAACGGGCCTTGAAGAATCCCGTGTAGCGCGTGCGATCCGTGGTGATCGGCGTATTGGCGAGGAAGTACAGCGGGTTGCTGGGATTCGCCACGCGATCGGGAATCTGGGCGCGGTATGGCGACCCGTCGGCATTCTTCGCGAACAGATCGATGTTCGGCTCGACGAACGTCACTGCGAAGAACGGCGACCCCGGGCCCTGCGGACTCGTATTGTTATCGGAACGCCCGAAGAATCCGCCCACCGACAGATCGAGGCGCGGGTTGAGCGACTGGTCGAGGTTGAATCGGAAGTTCCGGCGCGTGTACCCCTTGAGCAGCAGGATCACGCCAGCCTGGTGCGTGTTCTGGTAGGAGACATTGAAATTCGTGTTTCCCTTGCGCTGCCCAATCGACACGTAATTCGTCATGAATTGACCCGAGGTGAGCACCTCGGCCTGATGGTCGTGCACGGTGCAGTAGGGATGATCCGAAATCCCCGTAACGCCGGGGTGCCGTCCGCCCGCAGTCGACGTGTCGATCAGCCGGTTGCCGTTCGTGTTGCGCAGGAACGTGCAGCCGTCCGCGGCGACCGCATACGGGTGCTCGACCGACACCGGCACGACATTCGGCTGGAAAGAAGCGCCGAATTCATTGCGCAGCGAGACCTGCAAAGCGCCGTCGGGAATATTGTCGCCACGCTTGGTGAAGATCTGGACGACGCCGTTCGCCGCGTCGGACCCATACAGCGACGATGCGGCCGCGCCCTTCACGACCTCGATGCGCTCGATGTCCTCGGCATTGATGTCCGCCAGCGTGCCGCGCGTAATCGTGCCATCCACGATGATCAACGGATCCTGTGTGCCAGTCAGGCTCGTGGCGGCCCGTAGGCGAATTTTCGTGTCGGAACCCGGCTGACCGCTCGGCTGCAGGGTCCGGACGCCTGCCGCTTTGCCGGCCAGCGAGCTGAGCGGATCCACGCCAGGCGCCTGTTGCAACTGCGTGGCGTCAATCGTTGGCGCGGAGAACGTCAGGTCTTTTTTCTCTGTCGGACCCGCGGTGCCCGTTACGACGACCTCGTTGAGACGAAACGGATCCGCGTCGAGCTGGAAATCCTGTGCGTGCGTGCCCGCGGTGAGGGTGAGCGTCGCCGACTTCGGAGTGTACCCGATGTAGCGGACGTTCACCGTCACCTCCTGTCCATGCACCTGATCAGCGGGAACCGCGATGGTATATATCCCTCGGATGTTGGTGCTGACTGCGAGGTGCAACGTCGGCACGCTGACGATTGCGCCCCCCAACGCCTCGCGCTGGAGTCCCGTCACGCTGCCGGAAATCTCCGTATTCTGTGCCATCGCGCGGGCAGGAATGAGATTCGCGGACGATACGAACGCCGCGACTAGCCAGACATAACTGCTGGCTCGCTTCATACGGGCGCCCTCCACAAATTGACGACGAACACTGGAGTGCAAGGTGCACCCCGCCCTGGGCCCGAGAAAATGCGCACACCTTCGTGCGTCGCGCGCTGTTCCGTTCCTTTGCGGCCCTGGCAGACGGCGGGATGGGGACGGCCCAGTCCGTTTCGGCGACCGGGCAAGCACGCGCTGATATTGTGCAGCCTTATACGGAGTCCAGCAAGAGACCTTTCCGGGCGGGATTCCCAAGGGTAGACTCTCCGGGGACCAACATATGCGACTCACCATGCTCGCCGTGGCACTCCTCAGCCCGTTGCGCCTGGGTGGCCAGCAGGCCAGCGCAGCACAAGGGACGATCGCGGGCCAGGTGGTATCGCAGGTCACGCACGCGCCAATTCCCGCAGCCCTTGCCGCCCTCACCGCCACTAGCCCCTCCCCCGACTCTGCCGCCCCCCTCCATATGACCGCGATCGCCGACTCGACCGGACGCTTCGCTTTTCGGGAGCTCATCCCCGGGGCGTACCGCTTGGAGATCCGGGCAGTGGGCTATGCGGAGGGTGCGTGGCGGCTGCAAGTAGCTGCCGGGCGGCAGATCGATCACCTGTTCGACCTCGAGCCGCTGACCGTGAGGCTGCCACCCGTCGTGGTCGAAGGGGAGCGAGGACGGGTTGCCGGAAGATTGGTGGATTTCGAGCGACGCCGCACCGGGAAGATGGGGTACTTCATCACCAGGCAGGACATCGACCGATTGAACGCGTCCAACCTGGCGGACGTGCTCGGAACGGTGCGAGGCATCACGCTGGACTGCTCCGCCGGGGTGTGCATCGCGCGGATGGCCCGCGCTCAGCCCGGTTGCGAGCCGCAATATTTCATCGATGGGGTCGAGGCGAGCCCCTACTTCGCGCGCAATACCCCGCCCCAGGACATCCTGGGGCTCGAGGTGTATCGCGGCCCGTCGGAACTGCCCGCGGAATTCACTGGGTCAAATTCCGGTTGCGGTGTCATTGTGATCTGGACCAGGTCCAGCCCCTGAGACCTGGCGGATGGAAGATCGGTTCAATCGTTATTCACTGCTGCGAATTCGATCGCACAATCGCATTTTGGCAGGACGCTCTGCGGTATGTTCCGAGGGACCCGCCCGTGGCGGTTGGGTAGTGCTCCGCGATCCGGAGGGGAAAAGCCCAAACCTGTCGTTCCAAGCGAGAGAGCGACCACCGAAGAGCCGCAGTTGGGTGCACCTTGATCTCTATGCGAATAACCGAGATGTCGAGGTTGAACGGTTAGTCTCGCTGGGAGCAACCCGGTATCCCTGGCGATATCGTCCGGGCGCCGACTTCATTGTTCTGCAGGACCCCGCTGGGAACCTTTTCTGTGTTGTACAAAAAGCGACCGTGTGAGCGCTGCTACGGCGGCACCACCACCCCTTCGAAGGTCACCGATCGCGGGCTGATCACTCCCGCCGTCAGGACCGTCACCAGCAAATCACTCCAGCGGCTGCGCACCTTGATCCGGAGGTTCGCAATCCGCGCGCCGGTGCCGGCCTGACCGGCGAGCACGTCTTCCGCATTGGGACGCGACGCGGCCGCCAAACCCCAGAGCAGGAACACGGGATGCTTGGTAACGCGGAACGATGTGCCCTGCGGCGGAGTCCGCGCCGACTCGGCGAGCGACGTCGGGACGCCCAGATCGGTGGCGTCGAACGTCAAGGCGCAGCCGCTCAGCGTGAGGGCCAACGCGGCGAGGCCCGCGCGTGTGACAGGATGGATCACGAATCTCCCGGGGAGCAAAGGGGGCGCGACGCCGGATGCGGCGCGCCCCAAAGCTACTGCCTCTTACATCCCGATGGGAGCCTTGAGTGCGACATGCGCGCCAATACCGATGATCCCGCGGGTCGTGCTGCCGATCTTCTGGGAGTCATAAGCGACGTGTAGGCCGAGCATCCCGAACCCGAGGTTTGCACCCACGACCCACCCGACGTTTGACTGCGTGCTGAGACCTGACGGTTTGTTCCAGCGATTGCCGACGGACAGGTAGGGCTCGATGCTGACTCCCGGTGTGGGCACGTTGACGCTCACGCCCGCGCCCGCGACGAGCATCGTGCTCTTGACCTGCGTTCCAACCGCGCTGGCGCTGCCGGCGCCCAGCTGGATGTTCACGGCCACCGGAATCAGACTGCCACCAATGACCTTGAACTGCGCGGTGCCGCCGACTGACGTGGCGCTACTGCTGGAGCCGCTCGGCTTCCAGCTTGAAAGACCAGCGGTGAGGCTGATGTTCGCGATGCCCAACGTGGCGCGCGCGCCGAACGCGGTGCCCTTGCCGCCGTTGGTGTTTGGGAAGCCAAGATCGCCGTCGATCGTGACGCCCGTGCCCCCCTTGGGATTGTTCCAGACGGGCATCCCCGCCCACTGAGCCACGGCGGGAGTCGCACCAAATGCGATCAGCGCCGCTATCGTCGCAATCCGCTTCATTCGTATCCTCCACGAGGTCGTGAGAAGCCTACGGTAGGAAAACCGTTGCACCAAGTCAATCTGTGTCCGCCTAATGCACCCACACGGCGCTAATTGACACACCCTCCAGATCGCCGAGTCCCGCGCTGACGCGCGCGTCGAAACGCGGCGTCAGCCGGAAATCCGCGCCGAGCCCGAGGTCGAACAGGAAGTCCGACGTTCCATTTCCCGCAATGAGGAAGCCGGTCGGCTGCACGTACGGCACGATGCTGATTTTGGAGTCCCGGGGATCGATCCGCCGGCCCAGCGACAGGCCGACCGGCACGGTGACGACGGAGGTGCCGCTGGAAAGCTGCGCGCCGATGCCGAGGATCAGTGCGCCGTCGAGCGGAAAGTCTTCCGTGTGCGTGACGACGCGCTCACGCGCCTCTGCGCCAAGGAGCAAGCGCGAATTGAGGTTGCCACCAGGCGTGAAGATGCCGCCGCGAAAACCGATGTCGAACTTCCCGCTCGACAGGCGGTAGGCGCCTTCGAACGCGGTGCCGCCGCCGTTGGGGAAGCTCAGGACCAACCCGATCTCCGAGCGGCGAAACGCGCGATACGGCGCGTTGAAGCTCGGCAGGCCGGTCGCTTGTGCCGCCGCATTGGAGCCGACAGCGGCGCCAATGATCAGCAGACACGACACGCGCAACCCATGCATTGCATGCTCCTCGAGATTTGGTGCGAGGGGCTACCCGACGAACGGAGCGGCGTTCCTCAGACCGCCAACGCCGCGCCGGTGGTCAAGCCTAATGCCAAAGTGAGGGGGTAGTACTGATGGCCCGTCGGCCGAAGCCAACGGGCCATCGATGACCCGAAGTTGCTTACCGCCAGAGCGATGCGCCGGCGCGGACACCGACGTTGTACCCACTGGCGAGAGCTCCGCTTTGGAAATTGTAGCGGAAGAATCCCTCCAACCTCCATGCACCACCTTCAAACGGCATGCGGGTGCCGACGCCCCCGTTGAGCGAGAACTGGTTTGCTGAAGCCGCGCCCGAGGCACTGACGAAGTTCACGCCCGCCCCTGCCGTGAGATAGAGTCCTTTGTGCGATGTACTCTGGCCCATCGGTTTCAAGAAGTTTACATCGGGGCCGAAGAGGAGTACGTGCCCGCCGCCCCGGCTCAAGTAGGAAAGCGTGACGCGCGGCTCGATCGACATGGACTGGCCGACAAAACCAATGCGCAGATCCACCGGAGTCCCCAGTGCAAACGTTCCACAGTTCGCGACACAGCCGCTGCCGATGTGGCCAAATGCGGCGCCGATATCCACGCCAAACTCGTTCTTTGCGCCACCGCCGCCACCGCCTGCTGCGCGGCGCTGGGCAGCCGCGACGTGCGGGAGCGCCACCAGCGCGACAGCCGCCAGAAGACAACCTGTGACCTTCCGCATACCAAGACCTCCAGTTGGGGTGGTGAAAACCGCCACATCGTTAAGAACCACAATGGTTTCTGTCAACTAGGGACGCCCAGAAAACCCCATGGCCCGCCAGCTAGGAGACTGACGGGCCATGGTTTACGTCCGACCTGGTGATGCGGCTCACGCCGCTCGAGGTCGTTTATTTACCGAAGCTTAGCCCTACCGTGATCGGCAGGAAGGTCGTCGAGCTACCGGTCGTGCTGATGCTCGTGTAGCGGGTGGCAACGACGAGGCGCGTGCTGCCTGTCCCCAGCTTGAACGCCACGGCAGCGCCACCGCCGAAGCCGATCTTCGAAGAAGAGGCGGAAGTGGTGCCCACGTTGACCTTCACGTTGTACAAGCCGAGCCCGCCGGTAAGCATGATGCGAGCAGGCGCGCTCGCCGGATTCAGCGCGTAGACCACGGAAGCCATGCCGCCCATGATCTTGGTGTGACCCGCGATACCGCCGTCGTGCGAGCTCTGCGAATATGACAGGTCCCCACGGATGCCAACGTTTCCCGGCAACCAATAGGTTGCCCCGGCGCCACCGACGAATCCCATCTTATCAGCCTTGTTGTAATCACCCATGGGCATAAGCACGCCGGCGCTCACGCCATACCGCAGAGTGCCCTGCGCCATCACAGGGCGGGCGGCGACGACGCATAGCGCCACCGCGAGCAGTACCAGTCCGAGCCGCTTCATACCTATACCTCCGAATGAAAAAGGGGGTTTTAGGGGTTTTGCCTACCTCGAAACTGGCACCACTGTTGGAAATTGACCTCTGGAAGTCAAGTCTCGGTGGGGCCTGCCCGTCGTGCCACGATACGCACAACGTTCGATGCCACTTGAAGAAAGCCTCCCATCACCTGAAGCCGGGTCAGGCTACCCGATTGGCGGATCTTCACGATTCCCTCGCCCAGGAGCGTCATGAACGGAGCGTGTCGTGGGAGAATCCCCACGAGGCCGTCGTACGCAGGTGCCACAACGGCATCCGCCTCACCGACGAACACCGACCGCTCCGCCGAAATGACCGAAATGTGCATCAGGTCGACGCCATTTTCTTGGCCTGTGCCACGACGTCGTCGATGCCCCCCTGCATGTAAAACGCCTGTTCCGGCAGCTGGTCGAACTCGCCAGCCACCACTCGCTCGAACGACGCAATCGTGTCCTCGAGCTTCACATACTTCCCTTCGAGCCCGGTGAACTGCGCAGCCACGAAGAAGGGCTGCGACAGGAAGCGTTGCACGCGCCGCGCCCGGGCGACGAGGAGCTTGTCCTCTTCCGACAGCTCATCCATGCCGAGAATCGCGATGATATCCTGGAGATCCTTGTACCGCTGCAGGATGCGCTGCACTTCGACGGCGACGTTGTAGTGGCGCTCGCCGAGGTACTGCGCGTCGAGGATGCGGCTCGACGATGACAGCGGGTTCACGGCCGGATAGATGCCGAGCTCCACGATGGCGCGGTCCAACACCACCGTCGCATCGAGGTGCGAGAACGCGGTCGCGGGCGCCGGGTCGGTCAGATCGTCGGCGGGCACGTAGATCGCCTGCACGGAGGTGATCGATCCCTTTTTCGTCGACGTGATGCGCTCCTGCAGCTCGCCCATCTCCGTCGCCAGCGTCGGCTGATAGCCGACGGCCGACGGCATTCTGCCCAGCAGCGCCGACACCTCTGATCCCGCCTGCGTGAATCGGAAAATGTTGTCGATGAAGACGAGCACGTCCTGGCCTTCGACGTCGCGGAAGTACTCGGCGACGGTAAGGCCCGAGAGACCAACGCGGAGCCGCGCGCCAGGCGGCTCGTTCATCTGGCCATAGATGAGCGCAGCCGAGCCGAGCACGCCGCTTTCCTTCATCTCGAGATAGAGATCGTTCCCTTCGCGGGTGCGCTCACCAACGCCGCAGAACACCGAGCGGCCACCGTGGCCCATCGCGACGTTGTGGATCAGCTCCATGATGACGACGGTCTTGCCCACGCCCGCGCCGCCAAACAGTCCGATCTTGCCGCCCTTCACGAACGGGGCGATCAGATCGATGACCTTGATGCCGGTTTCGAAGACCTCGGTCTTCGGCTCGAGGTCGACGAACTTCGGCGCACCGCGGTGAATCGGCCAACGCTCGGCGTCCTGCGGGATCGGCTCGCCCTCGTCCACCGGCTCCCCGATGACGTTGAGGATCCGGCCCAGTGCCGGCTTGCCGACCGGAACGGTGATCGGCTTGCCGGTGTCCACGACATCCATGCCGCGCACGATGCCGTCCGTCGAGCTCATCGCGACGGCTCGGACCTGGTTGCGGCCGATGTGCTGCTCGACTTCGGCCACGAGCTGTCGTGCGTCCACGTTGACCGTCACCGCGTTGTACAGCTCGGGCAGCTGCTCGGGCTCGAACTCGACGTCCAGAACGGGGCCGATCACTTGTACGACTTTGCCGATGTTCTGTTTTGTCATAGCCTAGCCTTTGAGGGCTTCAGCACCGCCGACGATTTCGGCGAGCTCCTGCGTGATTTGCGCCTGACGTGCCCGGTTGAACGTGCGCTGCAAGATCGCCAGCATGTCGCTGCCGGCGTCGGTCGCGTTCTTCATTGCAGTCCGGCGCGCGCCATGCTCGGCGGCCGCCGTCTCGACCAGCGCCCGGTACATCTGGTTCTGCACATATAGAGGAAGCAGCTGTTCGAGAATCTCCTCAGCCGACGGTTTCAGGATGTAGTTGACCGGCCGTCCGGGCGTCCGCCCGTCCGACGCGGGAGGCGTGACCGGCAAGATGCGAAGCGTCGTGGGCGGTGTGCTCACCGCGCTATTGAACTTCGCAAAGACCACATCCACCGCATCCAGCTCTCCCTTGGAGAAGCGCTCCATGAGAGGCTTCGCCAGCTCGGCCGCGTGCTCGAGCGTCGGGCGATCGCCGATGTCTACACGCTGCGACGCGATGTTGCGCTTGGTGAACTTGAAGTAGCTGACCCCCTTCTTGCCGACGAGGTGCAGCTCGGTGTGGGCGTCCTGGGTCTCCAGCTCTTCCAGCCGCCGCCGCGCTTCGCGAATCAGATTCGCGTTGAACGCGCCGCACAGCCCGCGATTCGAGGTGATCAACAGCAGCCCCGCACGCCGCACTCCCGCGCCCCGCCCCGAATGGCCCGGCTGGCGCAGCAGCGGGAATCGCTCGGCGAGCTCGGGCGAGTAGAGCTGGCCGATCACCTCGGCCAGCGCTTGCGCGTAGGGACGCGCGCCCACCACGCGGTCCTGCGCGCGCTTGAGCTTCGACGTGGAGACGAGCTCCATCGTCTTGGTGATCTTCTTGGTATTCTGCACCGAGCGGATGCGCCGCTTCAGCTCGAGGGGCTTCGCCATTACAGCGCCTTGTACTCCTCGATCGCCTTGCGCAGCCGCCCGCTGAGATCATCGGCCAGCGCTTTGCGCGTTCGGATCTCGTCGACGATCTCGGGGTGCTGCGCGGCCATGAATTCGAGCAGGCCCTTCTCCCACTCCTTGATGGCCGGCACGTTCACGTCGTCGATCAGGCCGTTGGTGACCGCAAAAATCACCACCACCTGCTGCTCGACCGGCATCGGGTGATACTGCGGCTGCTTCAGCACCTCCACGACGCGCGCGCCACGCGCGAGCTGCTTCTGCGTGGCGGGATCGAGCTCGGAGCCGAACTGCGCGAACGCCTCGAGCTCGCGGTACTGCGCCAGGTCGAGCCGCAGCCGCCCGGCGACCTGCTTCATCGCCTTGATCTGCGCGTTGCCACCCACGCGGCTCACCGAGATGCCGGCGTTCACCGCCGGCCGCACGTTCGAGTAGAACAGATCGGTCTCCAGAAAGATCTGGCCGTCGGTGATCGAGATGACGTTGGTCGGGATGTACGCGGAGACGTCGCCCGCCTGCGTCTCGATGATCGGCAGCGCGGTCAACGAGCCGCCGCCCATTTCATCGGAGAGCTTCGCGGCGCGCTCGAGCAGCCGGCTGTGGAGGTAGAACACGTCGCCGGGGTACGCCTCGCGGCCCGGCGGGCGCCGCAGCACGAGCGACAGCTGCCGGTACGCCGCGGCCTGTTTGGACAGGTCGTCGTACACGCATAGCGTCGCCTTCTTCTCGTCGTACATGAAGTACTCGGCCATCGTGCAGCCGGTGTACGGCGCGATGTATTGCATCGGTGCCGGCTCGGAGGCAGACGAGACCACCACGATGGTGTACTCCATCGCATCGTGCTCCTTGAGCCGTTCCACCACAGCCGCGACGGTCGAGTTCTTCTGCCCGATCGCCACGTAGACGCAGATGACGCCCTGCCCCTTTTGATTGATGATCGTGTCGATCGCGATCGCCGTCTTGCCCGTTCCCCGATCTCCGATGATCAACTCGCGTTGGCCGCGGCCGATCGGGATCATCGAGTCGATCGCTTTGACCCCGGTCTGCAGCGGCTCCTTCACGGGCTGCCGCTTGATGATGCCGGGCGCCACGATCTCCACCGTGCGGCTCTTGGTGGTGTGAACCGGGCCAAGGCCGTCCACCGGTCGGCCCAGCGCATCCACCACCCGGCCGACCATCGCGGGGCCGACCGGTACCTCGAGCACGCGCGCGGTGCGGCGCACCTCGTCGCCCTCGCGCAGCGCGAGATAGTCGCCGAAAATCACGGCACCGATGTTGTCTTCCTCGAGGTTCAACGCGAGGCCGGTGATCTTTTCGCCGGTCGCCGAGACGGTGAATTCGAGCATCTCGCCCGCCATGGCGGACGTCAGCCCGTAAATTCGGGCAATGCCGTCCTTCACCTCCAGCACGGTGCCAACCTCGCGGACGTCGATGTCCGCCAGGTCAGCGGCCTGGATTTCCTTGAGGAGGAGGTTTTTCAGCTCGCCTGGACGGAGGATGGAATCGGTGGCCATTGAGGTACCGGTTGAGAGATTGTGAAAAATATCACAAGATGCGGGGCGGCGAAACCCTAGACCCGAGACCTGGTCCTGCCTCGAAGAAAGCGCGTCAGCACACCACGGGGACCGAGCTCGCGCAGCTCGACGGGCGTCGCCCCCGCGACTCTTCTCGCCGTCCCCGCGAGGTGGCTCGGCGACGCATAGCCGAGGATGCGGACGACGCAGCGGACCGTATACCCCGGGTTGCCGAGCAGGTCCGCAGCGCAGGCGGCGCGAGCCAGATCGATCACCCGCTTCAGGTTCGGTGCTCCCCCCGCCCCGAATTCCCGCGACA
>Ga0209588_1000139_pt1 | contig 20984 bp, 18 predicted proteins | sample Rivendell_Oct201_10_FD_188351 | JGI IMG/M metagenome (GOLD analysis project Ga0209588, IMG submission 188351) | Vadose zone soil microbial communities from the Eel River Critical Zone Observatory, Northern California, USA -... | ecosystem: Host-associated > Plants > Roots > Rhizosphere > Soil ...
CTCACTCAGCCGTTCGACGTACATGAACGCGGCATGCCCTTCGTTCAGATGCCAGATCTCCGGATTGATGCCGAGCGCGCGCAGGACGCGCACGCCGCCGACGCCGAGCACCCATTCCTGCCGGAGCCGCCACTCCGGTGCGCTGGTGTAAAGCCGCGCGGTGAGCTTGCGGTCGGCGGGGTCGTTGCAATCGAGATCGGTGTCGAGCAGATACACCGGGACGCGGCCTACCATCACGCGCCAGGTGCCGATCTGCACTTCGCGGCCCGAAATGGTCAGCGGCACGAGACACGGTCCGCCGCCGGGTGCGTTCACGCGCACGACCGGATTCACGGTCGGATCGATCGGGTCATCGGAGTCGCGCTGCCAGCCGTCGAGACCGATTTGCTGATCGAAGTACCCGCCCTGGTAATAAAGTCCGATCCCGATGAGCGGCACGCCGAGGTCCGACGCTTCCTTGCAGTGATCGCCGGCAAGGACACCGAGGCCGCCCGAATAAATCGGGAGCGAACGGTGCAGCGCGAACTCGGCCGAGAAGTACGCAATGGATCGATCGAGCAGCTCGGGATAGCGACTCGCGAACCAGGTGCCGTTCCGGTTTGCCAGCTGACCGAAGCGGCGCAGCACCGCATCGTAGAGCTCCAGAAATGCCGGGTCCTGGGCGCGTTTTTCGAGTCGCTCCGGCGCGACCTGCCGCAGAAACTCGACCGCGTTATGCCGCGTGCTTTCCCACAGCTGGTGATCGATGCGGTGAAACAGCTCCCGGGCGTCGAGCTGCCAACTCCACCAGAGATTGCGGGTGAGGTTGGCGAGTCCGTGAATGCGTTCCGGAAGATTGGCGCCCCGGCGGTCAGCCGGGGGAGCGACCGGCAGGGCCGGGACTGGAGCGGGGTTTGCCATCGGGTGTCACATATCTAATGAAGACGATTGTAAGGCTCCAGTCAGGAGCCGCAACCTTTTGGCTCTGCAGAGCGTCCAAAAAGGTATCCTAGCCCAGTGACCGCCATGCCGAGAACGCCGCCCATCTGTCTCGTGCTGCTCGCCGTCGCTCTTCCCGCTTCCTTAATAGCGCAGAACATCCATCCCACGCCGCCCCCTGAGGTGCGCGCCGTGCCGCTGCATGAAGCGATTCACCTGGACGGGACGCTCGACGAGGCGGTCTGGCACACCGCGCCCGCCGCCACCGACCTCCGCCAGGCGCAGCCGCACGAGGGCGAGATCGCGACGCAACGCACCGAGGTTCGCTTCGCATTCGACGGGGCGGCACTGTACGTCGGGGCGCGAATGTTCGACGACTCGGGCGCGCGCGGCGTCCGGACGCGGCTCGTCCGGCGCGACGCCAACATGAACTCCGATTACGTCGAAGTCATCTTCGACACCTACCACGATCACATCGGACGCTTGTTTTTCCAGGTGAATCCGTCCGGCGTGAAGATGGACGCCAACGGTCTCGGCGGCGGGAGCGACAACTCCTGGGATCCCGTGTGGGAAGTGAAGACCGCCATCGATTCCCTCGGCTGGACCGCGGAGATGCGCATTCCATTTTCGCAATTACGCTTTCCATCCACGACCGCGGAACAGACGTGGGGGCTCCAGATCTGGCGCCAGGAGAATCGTCTCAACGAGCTGTCACAGTGGGCATTCTGGAAATTGAATGAGTTCGGCGGGCCGTCGAAGTTTGGGCACCTACGCGGGCTTGTCATCACCAGCGCGCCGGGGCGCGCCGAGCTGCTGCCCTATGTCGTCGGCCGCTCGTCGAACGTTCCTGGCAATACTGCCGATCCGTTTTACGATCCTCACGCACTCGACGGTCGCGTCGGCCTGGACGCGCGCGTGCTGCTCACGTCGAACCTGACGCTTAACGCAACCGTGAATCCCGACTTCGGTCAGGTGGAAGTCGATCCCGCCGTCGTCAATCTCTCGGATTTCGAAACGTTCCTCAGTGAGCGGCGCCCGTTCTTCGTCGAAGGCGCGGGCTACTTTGGGTTGGGAGGCATCAGCTGCTTCTTCTGCTCGAACGTGTCGAGCCTGTCGATGCTCAGCACCCGACGGATCGGGCGTCAGCCGCAAATGTCCGCGCTCCGGGACACGCTGGATCAGTACGTCGACACGCCACAAAACACGACGATCCTCGGCGCGGCCAAGCTGACCGGCCGGACGCCGAGTGGGTGGTCGATCGGCGCACTCGACGCCGTGACGCGCCGCGAGCGCGCGCTCGTACAGCGCATCGATAGCACGCGCGTCGGCTACACCGTGGAGCCGCTCACGAATTACTTCGTCAGCCGGGTGGCGAAAGATCTGGCGGGCGGCGCCACCCAGATCAAGGTCATGGGCACGTCGGTCTACCGCAGCCTCGGCGATGCCTTCGCGGTGAGCAATCTGACCCGGAGCGCTGACGCGCTCGGTGCGGGAACGGAGACATGGTGGGGCAACCACAACTACCACCTTATGGCTCAGCTTGCGGGCACGGAGCTGACCGGCGATACGGCTGCCATCCGGAAGGTCCAAATATCCCCTCGCCACTATTTTCAGCGGCCCGATCGGCACCATCCGCTTGATCCCACGCGCACGTCGCTGACGGGTCTCGGCGCCTACGCCCGGGTGGCTCGCGATCAGGGAAGTCTGTTGTGGGAATTGTCGGGCAACGTGCGCACGCCAGGATTCGACAATAACGACATGACTTTCTTTTCGCGCGACGATTACATCTGGATGAGCGGGAATATCCTGCCGCAGTGGACGAAGCCGACGAAGTGGTATCGACAGCTGTTCCTCATCCTGGGAGGACAGCAGCAGTACAACTTCGACGGCGACTTGACCGACCGGCAAGGTCAAGTCTACGGCCAGGTTCAGATGTTGAACTATTGGGGCGTCAGCGGCTTCTGGATTCACCGACCGACTGTATTCGATGACCGCCTGACCCGCGGCGGGCCGGTCGTGCAGCGCGCCGGGAGCGAGGACTGGTTCGTGAACGTCAATACCGATTCGCGCAAGAAGGTGGTGCTCGGGACCAACGGCGACATCAGCTGCGATCGCGAAGGTTACTGCAACCGTTCACTCAACCTGCAGGTCCAGCTCCGTCCCGCGTCCAACATTCAGCTCACCGTAGGGCCGTCATTGAGCCGCAGCGAGTCGGGGACGCAGTACGTCCAGACGGTCGCGGATACGTTCGCAAAAACATTCTACGGCAAACGTTACGTCTTTGCCCAATTGACGCAGAACGCCGTCGGAATGGAGACGAGGTTCAATGTCACATTCTCTCCGGCGTTGACCCTCGAGCTCTACATGCAGCCGCTGATCGTGAGCGGCGCGTACTCGCGGTACCGCGAGTACGCGGGGCCGCGCCAGCTCCGCAAGCTCGTCTATGGCGTGGACGTGGGCACCGATTCCGTGCCGGCCGGCTCACCGCAACAACACTGGATCGACCCCGATGGTCCGACCGGACCGGCTCCGAAATTCCTGATCAACGATCCCAGCTTCACGTTTCGCTCGCTGCGCGGCAATGCGGTATTGCGCTGGGAGTATCATCCCGGATCGACGCTCTTTGTCGTGTGGACGCGGAGTGGATCGTCTAATGTGACGCGCGGCCAAATCGACTTCGGCAATGACGCCGGCGCGCTGTTTCGGGGGCCCTCATCGAACATCTTTCTCGTGAAGGTGAACTACTGGCTGGGGTTTTAGGGAACCCGGCGGCCTGACATCTGGTTTAGACTCCTCGTAACCATCTCTTGTCGCAGGAGCTACGATGTCACTTCGCGCCGTCAAGTCCATCAGCCAGTCGCAGCCCACCCTCGAAGGGGCAGGGGTGCGACTGCGTCGCGCTTTCGGGTTCGGAAAGACCAGCGAGTTCGATCCCTTCCTTCTCTTAGACGATTTCCGCAACGAGCACCCTGAGGATTATCTCCCCGGGTTCCCGTGGCATCCGCACCGCGGCATCGAAACGATCACGTACGTCCTGAGTGGCAGCGTCGAACATGGCGACAGCCTCGGCAATCGGGGCAAGATGGGCGCGGGCGACGTGCAGTGGATGACCGCAGGCAGCGGCATCCTCCATCAGGAGATGCCCAAAGGCGACGAGCGCGGCCGTATGCACGGCTTTCAGCTATGGGCCAATCTGCCGCGAACGCTCAAGATGACCGATCCCCGCTATCAGGACATTCACGCGCAAGAGATTCCCGAGGTCGTGGACGATGACGGCACCCGCGTGCGTATCGTCGCGGGCGACTTCTGGGGCAAGCAAGGTCCCGTCGAAGGCGTCGCCGCGGATCCGCGCTACCTGGACGTTTGGATTCCGCCCCGCGTTCGCAAGACGATTCCCATCGAGTCGTCTCGGCACGCGTTCGCCTACGTCTTTGAAGGCAATGGCTCGTTCCGCGACGCGTCAACGCCGCAGGGCGTTCGCACCGATCGGGTTTCGGCTGGTGGACGTGACGCCGGAAGCGAGAGTCCGGCTCAGACGGGGAATCGTTCGCTCGTGCTCTTCGACTCGGGAGACGAAATCTCGGTTCAGGCCGGCGAACAGGGCATGCGGTTCTTGCTGGTCTCGGGGCAACCACTCGAAGAGCCGGTCGCCTGGCAGGGACCGATTGTCATGAATACGCAGGAAGAGCTACAGCGCGCCTACGACGAGCTCAGGCACGGGACCTTCATCAAGCGCTGATATCGGGGTGGTCGCGTACGCGACCGGCTGCTTCGTTGATCCGCGCGGTGTAATCGCGGACCGATTCATCGGATGCCCGTAGTGGTAGCACGAAATGCGGATCGTCCGGCTGTGATCCCTGAAGATCGTCCACCATCAAATCGCCGCCGCGGGCTTCGACGGCGGCTTCGAAGCCCTCAACCGCCGCCAACAAATCCGCCAGATCTTCCGGTCGCTCATGTCCGCCGAGGGGAATGCCGCGGCGCCGGAGCCGGTCGGCTACCTCTTCTGCAACGTCTCGTATCTCAGAGCTCATGGGTTGATCCTACGTGCTGGGACCTCCGTGCGGAAGGCCGCTAGCCAGCACGTTCGGGGCGGTTATCCTTCACGCCGCCCTATGTGGACTTTCCTTCGCCGCCGTACCCTGACGCAGTGGATTCTCGTCTCGATGGTACTCGGCATCGCGCTGGGCGCCGTGTTTCCAGCATTTGCGATGTCGCTGCGCCCGATCTCCACCGTATTCCTCCGGATGATCAAATCGATCATCGTGCCGCTCATCTTTGGGACGCTGGTCGTCGGCATCGCCGGACACGGCGACGACGTTAAACGTGTCGGTCGGTTGGCCTTGAAGTCGCTGATCTACTTCGAGATCGTCACGACGCTCGCGCTGTTCATCGGATTGCTGGCGGTGAACATCGTCAAGCCGGGCGCCGGCGTGGCGTTGCCCGCTGCGGTCTCCGCGCCAACCGCCGGACCGACGACCCCCGTGACGTTCTCGACCGTCCTCGAGCACATCGTGCCCCAGAGTTTCTTCGAGGCCGCGGCGCAGAACGAGATGCTCCAGGTGGTTTTCTGGTCGGTCCTGTTCGCGATTGGTCTGACGCAGGTGCGCGGCCGGCCCAAAGAAACCATGCTCGGCTTCTGCGAGGCGCTGGCCGACGTGATGTTCAAGTTCACGGGCGTCGTCATGAAATTCGCGCCCTTCGGCATCGCCGCGGCGCTTGCGTTCACGGTCGGGAGCGTCGGTCTCAAGGTGCTGCACAGCCTCGGCGTGCTGGTGTTGACGCTGTACGGCGCGCTCGTGTTGTTCGGCCTGATCGTGCTGCTCCCGATCGCGCGCCTCGCGCGAATCCCGCTCGCACGATTCATCGGGGCAGTGAAGGAACCGGCGCTGATCGCGTTCTCGACGGCGTCCTCGGAAGCGGCGCTCCCGAAAGCGATGGAGCAGATGGAGGCGATCGGCGTGCCGCGCCGCATCGTTGCCTTCGTCATCCCGACTGGTTACTCGTTCAATCTCGACGGTAGCACGTTGTATCTGGCGGTCGCATCGGTCTTCGCGGCGCAAGCAGCGGGAATTGGCCTGACGTTGGGACAGCAGCTGCTCATGATGCTGACGCTGATGCTGACCAGCAAAGGCGTCGCCGGCGTACCCCGCGCCGCGTTCGTGATCCTGACCGGGACGCTCGCGTCGTTTCATCTGCCCGTCGAAGCAGCCGCGTTGCTCCTGGGCGTCGACGTCGTGATGGACATGGCGCGGACGACGGTGAATCTCGTCGGCAACTGCCTGGCGTCGGTCGTCATGGCGCGCTGGGAGGGCGAGTACGACGACTCCCGCGTCTTCGTAACCAAAGCCGCCGAAGCAGCGTAACTTCTCCGCGTGACGAGCACCGCGGAGATTCCTGCCGATCTTGCGGCGGCGCTCGCCGACCGGTACATGCTGAGCCGCGTGTTGGGGCGGGGCGGGATGGCGACGGTGTATCTCGCCGACGACAAGAAGCATCACCGCGCCGTCGCGCTGAAGGTGTTGCTGCCCGGCCTCGCCGCGTTCCTCGGTGTGGAGCGGTTCCTCAAAGAGATTCAGATCGCGGCGCAGCTGACCCACCCGCACATTCTTGCCCTGCACGACTCCGGTGAAGCGGCCGGCTTTCTGTACTACGTCATGCCCTACTGCGAGGGGGCGTCGCTCCGCCAGCAGCTCGAGCAGCGGCGGCCGCGCTCGCGCCAGGAAGCGCTGGCGATCGCCGACCCGGTCGCGGGGGCGCTGTCGTACGCCCATCGCATGGGCGTGCTGCATCGCGACATCAAGCCGGAGAACATTCTCTTCTCCCATGGCCATCCTATCGTCGCGGACTTCGGCATCGCAAAGGCCGTGAGCACCGCGGGCGGGGCGAACCTGACGCGCACCGGTTTTCCGGTGGGCACGCCGGGTTACATGAGTCCCGAACAGGCCGCTGGGCTGACGGAGCTCGATGAGCGGACCGCCCGGCGTCGCTACGACCGCAGCGAAGTGCAGGAGATCGTGAAGCGCGCGACGGAGCTCGAGGCGGGCGCGCAAACTGCAGGCGGCACGATGACGATTGGGGGCGTCGAAGCGCTTGCCGGTGAGGTCGGCGTCGCTCCCGAGCTCGTTCGCGCGGCGGCGAACGAGGTGCGAGTCCCGTCGGCCACGTACGCACCCCCGGGCGCGCTTCCCCCAAACCGCAAGAACAACTGGGTCGCGGGACCCACGGAGCTGTTGTTCGAGCGCATCGTCGAGGGCGAGCTACCGGAATCCGAGTACGCGACGCGTCGAAGAGATCCGTCGAGTGATCCGAAATCCGGGACACGTCAGCCAGTTCGGCCGCTCGTTTTCCTGGATCGTGGCGCGGGGGCCAGCCGTTCGTCGCGACCTCGAGATCGCGGTCTCGGTGAGCCGTGGTCGGACGCGCATTACGATCCAGGAAAGCCTGAATCAGCTCGTCGGTGCGGTGTTCGGTGGGATCGGGGGAGGCATGGGCGGCGGTGGGATCGGCCCGATCATCGGCGTCGGCGTCGGCGCATTCCATCTCGTCGGCCCTGCCGTCGTGGCGATCATCCCCGCCTGGCTGGGTCTCACATACCTCACGGCTCGCACCGTGTACAGCCGCATCACCAAGAAGCGCGCCCGCGAGCTGGAAGACTTAGCGAATCGACTTGCGATGCTGGCGAGAGAATTGGTGGACGCGTCCTAAGGCGTTTTCGTTCGGTTAAAACGTGACGCGCCACTCGAGGCGCGCGCTGTGGGGATCGAAAAGGAACTTGGGAGGGTCGAGGCCGAAGATGCGCCAGCGGCCCTCTATCAGTTTTGCCGCAGTAATGCCGACAGCCGCGCCGGTCATCACGTCGGACGTCCAGTGCAGATGATCGTTCAAGCGTGACCACGCCGTTCCCGCAGCGCCCGCGTAGAGCGCCGCGCCTAACCAGCGATTGTGGATCTCCTCGGACAGCGACGCTGCCAGCGCGAACGCCATCGTCGCGTGCCCAGACGGGAAGGCGTCGTTGGATGAGAAAGGTTTGAAGACGTAGGGATCCGTGGCGGTGTTAGGACGCAGCCGGCCGACGGCGCGCTTTATCGCCAGCGTCGTGATTCCGGCCAGGGCGAGCGAGGCCAGGACCCGCTCTCCGCTCCGCCGCAGATTGGGCCGTCCAGTCACCACGCCGGCGGCAAACATTCCGCCGCCGACCGTGAGGAATACCTCGGGCTGGCCGCCGCGACGGAAGACTTTGGCCAGTCGATCGCTGTGTGCCGAACGCTGATCCTGGAACCAATCGTCGAGGTGCCGATCGAAGAGGGACACGACGCCGATGGTCCCCACCGCCGCCGCCGCCTCCCACCAGCGGAGCTCGTGACTCTGCGCCTCGAGCGGTCGAGCAAGCGCAAGACACAAGATGCCAACCAGAGCTTTTGGGTTCAGGGGGTCGTCACGTGTTCGACAGCCTCGACGTCGATCGTAATGCGGACCTCGTCCCCGACGATCTGCGCGCCTTCCATGAATCGATTCAGGGTGATCCCGTAGTCCTGACGCCGGATCGTCGTCGTCGCGGAAAATGCGGTGCGCCGCCCGTGCGGCGTCGCGAGAACGCCACCGACATCCGTCTCGAGTACGGCGGGATGCGTCACACCGCGCATCGTGAGATCGCCCGTCACGCGCAGATGATCCGCCGCGGTCCGCTCGACCTTCCGGCTCGCGAAGCTGATCTCGGGGAAGCTATCGGTGGCGAGGTAGTTGGTGCGCACGTCGTTGTCGCGTCGCTCATCGCCCGTATCGATGGTGCCCGCCTGAATGTGGGCCGTCACACTCGCCGCCTCTGGCTTCGCCGGATCATACGCCAGCTCGGCGGTCCATTGCTTGAATGTGCCGTTCACCCAGGCGATGCCGAGGTGGCGGACGCGAAACGCGACGGCGCTGTGTGGCGGATCGGCCGACCAATGAGGGGTTTGTGCGGCCGGAGAGCGCGCCGCTGACGCGAGTAGGATGAGCGATTGGAGCGCGCGTGTCATGGCGCCTAAGATAGCGCGATCACTACGCTGATGACGACCAGCACCAGTCCCAGCGCAATCTTCGCCGCCGAGCCCGCGGCGCGGCCGAGGAGAGCACCCCAGCCCGCCCGCGTCGCAACGCCTGCGTGCCGGGAGTACGTGTATTCGAAGAGCGCCGCGCCGACAAACGCACCGATGAACGCGCCGATCACGCTCCCGACGATCGCGACGGGCACACCTACACCCGCGCCCACCAAGCCGCCGAGCAACGCACCCCATCCGGAGCGGGTCGAGCCGCCATAGCGCTTTGCGAAACGAAACCCCAGCCAGTTGTCGAGGATTTCACCAACGAACGCGATGCCAAGCGCGATCGCGATCGTGGCGACACCGACGGAGCGGAACTCCGTAAGCCAACCGTAGGCGAGGATGCCGCCGACCATGATCCACAGGCCGGGGAGTCCGAGCGGGATGAGGATCAGCCCGACGACGTCAGCACCGACGAGCGCAATCAGAGCGAGCGCGGTCACGTACCCCCTTCTTGACTGGGGCCTTCATGGGGTGCAGTTCTTGCTGCAACGATACCCAAAAGATCTCACCAGATGACTCTCGCCGTTTTCATCACGCTCGCACAGATCGCCGTTCCGCCGCCACGCGGATACGTCAACGATTTCGCCGGCGTGCTGGATTCCGCGTCGATCCGTCACATGGAAGCGGTCATCACGGAAGTGCGCGACAAGACGCGGGGGGAGATCGCCGTCGTGACTCTCGCGGACATCGGTGATCGTGCCGCCAGCGACGTCGCGCTCCAAATCGGCCGGCAGTGGGGCGTTGGGGCCAAGGGCGCGGCCGGCGATCCAGCCAAGAATCTTGGCGTCGTGGTGTTGCTCGTCCCTCAGAAGGCGGGCAAGCCCGGCACCGGCCAGATCTTCATCGCGACGGGACGCGGCGCGGAAGGATTCCTCACCGACGCCGCCGCGGGACGCATTCGCGATGCGATGGTGCCGTTTCTGGCGCAGCAACAGTACGGCCCCGGTTTGGTGGTCGGCGTGGACCTCATCGCGCAGGCGTTCGCGCGCGAATTCGGCGTGACGCTTTCGAATCCTCAATCCGCGATGCCCCCTCCGGCCGAATCACCGCCGCAGCGCGGGTTCCCGGTCGGCGCGATCGTAGGGTTGCTCATCCTGTTCCTGATCCTGCGTGGCCGCGGCGGACTGTGGCTGCCTTTGTTGCTCGGGAGTGGTCGAGGCTGGGGCGGGGGACGGGGCGGATTCGGCGGCGGAGGGTTTGGTGGTGGAGGGTTTGGCGGATTCGGTGGTGGTGGAGGTTTCTCCGGCGGCGGCGCCGGCGGGAGATTCTGACCATGGCACGAATGTCTCTGGACAACTTCGCGCAGGAAATGACGAAGGCGCTCGGGCCCAGGCTCGTATCATTGCTGCTCTACGGATCAGCCGCGCGTGACGGATCGGCGGCCGATGCGTCCAACATGAACACCCTGCTGATCGTGGATCGCGCCGACCGGGACCTGTTTGCGCCGCTCGTGGCGCCGGTGCGGCGGTGGGTCGGCGCCGGCCATCCCCCGCCGATCATCCTGACCGAGCGCGAATGGCGCGACTCGGCCGATGCCTTTCCGATCGAGTACGACGACATCCGCGAAGGCCATCGCGTCCTGGCTGGTCGGGATCCATGGCACGGCATCCGTGTGGATCGGAACGCCGTCTGCCGGCAGCTCGAACACGAGCTGATGGGAAAGCTCGTCTACCTGCGGCAGGTCTACGCTGCCCAGTGGAGCAAACCCAAGCGACTGGCTGAAGTGGTGCGCGCGACGTGGCCCGGATTCCTGACGATGCTGCGAGCGGTCCTGCGCCTGGCGGGACGACCCGCGCCGGCGGCGCCGGAGCGCCTGGTAAGCGACGCCGCGGCGCTCATCGGATTCCCAACCGATGGACTCACCGAACCACTCGGGTATCTTGACGCGATGACGCGCACGGCTGATTACGTGAACCACCTGGAAAGGAATCCTTCGTGAACGCCCACACTCGCCGGACTCTTGGCTTGGCGCCCATTCTGCTCTCGTTGCTCTGGGGGTGTGGCTACAACACGATCCAGACGTACGACGAGCAAGTGAACGCCGCCGAGTCGCAGATCAAGGTGCAGCTGCAGCGGCGGGCGGACCTGATTCCGAATCTCGTGGAAACGGTGAAGGGGTACGCGAAGCAGGAGCAGACGATCTTCATAGCCGTCGCCGAGGCGCGCGCCAAGCTGGCCGGCGCCGTGCAAGGCGGCGATCTGCAACAGATGGCCGCGGCGAATCAAGCATTGAACGCGCCGCTGGGGCGGTTACTCGCGATCGCGGAGAATTACCCGCAGCTCAGGTCGAACGAGAACTTTCGCGCGCTGCAGGACCAGCTCGAAGGGACGGAAAATCGAATCGCGGTCGCTCGACAGGATTACAACGAAACGGTGAACCGGTACAACGCCTATATTCGCCGCTTCCCGCAGGTGCTGACGGCGAAAGTGCTCGGCAAGAAACCGCGCGCGTATTTCGAGTTGCAGACCCCCGGAGCCGCCGAAACGCCGCGAGTCGATTTCTCGCACTGAGTGGATCTAGCGGACGAATTTCCGGCGATCGCCCTTGGGCGGCGTCTTCTTGTGCGCGTGCGCGGCGATTTGCAGTCGGCTATGCAGTGCGAGCTTTTCCAAGATGTTGTGCACGTGGCTCTTGACGGTATAAGTCGCGATGTTGAGCCGCTGCGCGATTTCCTTGTTGCTCAATCCCTCGGCGATGAGATCGGTGATCTGCTGCTCGCGCTTCGTCATGCGGACCGACGCCATCATCGGCGTGTTGCGCAGGACGGAAGCTTGTTTGGCGATGTGGGAGAGCAGGGTACCGGTGAGCGCGGGTGGAACGACGTCGCCGCCATTGGCGACTTGCCGGATGGTATTCACGAGCTCGTCGAGTGTTGCGTCCTTGGCGATAAAGCCGTTGGCGCCCCGTTTGATGAAGTCGATCACGTCTTCTTCTTCGGGCTGCATGTCCATCATGATCAAGCGGGCATGCGGCGCCGCTTCTTTGAGGCTTTCCACCAGGCGCTGGCTGCGATTGCGTCCCAGCGCGGCGTCCACGAGAACGACGTTCGGCTTGTGCTCCTGGAGCCGCTGCAGCGCGATGGAGGCGCCTTCGGCGGAGGCGACGACTTTGAATTCTCTCTGCGAGTCCAGTAGTGCCGCGAGGCCATCCCGCAGCAGGCGATTGTCCTCGATCACCAGGATCTGAATTCTCTTGCTCATTGTGCTGACGGCCCTCGTTCCAAAACGAGAGTATGGGTGCGGTTGCGGCGCGTTCAGGTGGGATGCTGTACGAAACGCAAGCTCAACGACAGCCCCGGTATTCGTCAAGGGGTGCCTTGCAGTTTTTGGGCCGCGGGTGAATGGTAGGTGCCGTCGGCGCCCAGGGAGCGTGACATCGTGTCACAGATCCACTGCCACTTCTGCGGCGGAATCATTCAGGACGCCTCGACGATCGAGTATCGGGCGCCGCGCGCCAGCGCTCAATTCGCCATGCCGCAAAGCACCCCCTGCACCTGCACGCCGCCGGTCGTCTATGAGCACCCCCCTGTGCTCGGCGACCCCGAGGAGGACCAGACCCCCCCTTAAAACGACCGCGGCGCCCCCGCGCGGGGAGCGCCGTGTCGCTTCAGGTGCCGTGGGTGGTTACAGCTTCACGACGTTCTGCGCCGCCGGACCCTTCTGGGCCTGCACGATCTCGAACTCCACGCGCTGGCCTTCGGCCAACGATTTGAATCCTTCTCCCTGAATCGCTGTGTGATGCACGAAGCAGTCCTTGCCGCCGTTCTCGGGTGTGATGAACCCGAAGCCCTTGGCATCGTTGAACCACTTCACGGTACCGGTGATACGTTCCATCTGTTCGTTGCTCCTAGCTTGTACGTTTCCGACGGCGAGCAGCTTTGCTCTTACGCCGCCGTTGAACGGCGGGACTCTCATAGAAGCGTTTTCTCTTCATGTCCTGAAACAGGCCTGCCTTCGTGATCTGACGGCGGAATTTCTTCAGCACCGATTCCAACCGATCCGTCTCGTCCACCGTGACTTCCATGTGGCCCTTCCAAGTGAGAGCATTTGCCAGAAACAAGACGAGGACCGCAGGCGACAGCCCAGGTCCTCGATCACAGTCACTGGTTCAAGCACGCGGCACCATGCCGCGGCCCCTTCGCTCGCCCGAATGATCGGAAATGGGCATGCTGAAGTCAATGGGGGGAAGGGAACTCCCCCGGTTGGTTCGCGTACCCTTTGTGACCCTCTGAAGGGCGTCCAATGCTGCGTCACGTCGTCTTGCTGCTGGTCGCGCTGCATCCGTCGTTCGCACGTACCAGCGTCGCGCAGGACACACTCGCCGATACCCTGCGTTCCGGTTTTAGCCTGTCGGGCGACAGGCTGCGCGGCCTTCCGATCGATGATCCGCGCTACGCGCTGGTCTTGATCCCCGGCGTGCGGCTGACGAGTCCCGACATCGGCGTCACTCCAACGGCGACGCTGCTGATCCGGGGCAGCGCGGCTGGACGTAGCAATGTGTACGTGGACGGCGCACCGCTGCGGTTTCAGACACTCGGCGGAGCGGGCGTAGGCCTCGCGCCGAATGCTATTGCCGACATCTCAGTGCTGACGGGCGTGGCGCCCGCCTTTCTCGGCGATGCAAGCGGTGGCGTGATTGCGTACGAGACACGGAGCGGCGGAGAGCGGCTGGCCGGTGACCTGCGCTGGGACAGCGACGAGGCGTTCAGCGACGCGTCGAGCGTGGGCTACAATCGGATTGAAGGTGTGTTGGGCGGGCCGATCGCGCGCGGCGGGAAGCTCACGTTCTTTCTGTCGACCACATTGCAAGGACAGCGGTCGAGCTATCGCGGGCTCGATGCGTCCGCGACACCAGCATACATGCCGGCCGGTACCGATACGATCGTGAATTCAGGGGGCACGACTCGCGCCATCCCGCTCCTGACGCCCGTGAATAGTGGCTTACGGCGCCCCTTCGATTGGTCCACCGCTCGGCGCGCGCACGCGAAGGTCCACTACGGTTACGGAAACGGTTCGTCGCTCGCGCTTACTCTACTGGACGGTGACGTCCAACAACGGTTTTTCCCGGGGCAGCTCGCCCTCGATCCTGCGCTCTACAACGGTCAGCGGCTCTGGTCGGCTGCCGCCATTCTCAACTGGCGGCATCAGCTCGGCAGCTGGCATGCTGGGCCGCTCGCGCTGCTCGCGAACGCGTCGATCGTTCGCAACCGATACATGTCGGGACCGATAGACAGCGCATCGGCGCTTATCGCGCGCGATCCCTCACTTGGCATCGCATTTGGTCGGCTGCGCTTTGCGGGTGCCGACATCCTCGGACTTCCCACGAGCGAGACACTTGTCCGCGATGTCCGCACCGGCCTAGGCCTGCGGGCCGTCCCGTTTCCCGACAAGCCGGACGCCACCCAAGTGGACCGCACCAATCCCTACGGAATAGCGACGGCCAATCAATGGCCGTCGGTGGGATTCGGAGGAACACTCACTGACGTTGCGGAGCGGCGGATACAGGGGCGCTGGTCGCTGGAGTGGAGTCCCGTTGGGAAGGAGCGCGTTACGGTCGGTGTTGAGGTCGAACACTCTCACGTGTCGTCTTACTCCTCCGACGTGGTTCGGCTGTTAGGCACCGACGTCTTCAACGCGCACCCGCATCGCGTCGGAGTGTTTTCGGACGCTCACCTCCGACTTGCCGAAGCCGGGATCGACATCGGCGTCCGGTACGACCGCATCACGCCGGGCGGTGAGGTACCGGTGATTCCTGCCTACATTTCGTCGAGCGGCCCCGCGTTGTGGAATCCGAGCGCCGCCACCGATGACACCGCTTATGCAAATTCGGTGGCTCGAGTCTTTCGAAGGGCCCGCACCAAGACCGCTGTCTCGCCTAGTATTCGGTTCACGTATCCGATAGGCACCAAGACCGACATCCGACTCGGCTACAGCCGGCACATCGCTCCCCCGAACTGGGGGACCTTCTTCGTTCATAGCAACAATGATCTCGCTTTCACCAACGCGTTCGATCTATTCGGGCACGATATCGATTTCGTTGTCGCTTCGCTGATAGAAGGCGGTGCGCGGTATGCGGTTGGTCGCACCGTTCTCAACATCGGCCTTTTCAGGAAAGACCTGCCGGTATATGGCGGGACACCGACGCAATTCAGGGATCCGCGCGACACAACTAAGACTTTCGTCCTGAGTACCGTCACGCCGTTCACCAACACCCACGCGCAAGGCATCGACTTGGGAGTCGAGTGGCGAGGAGGTTGGGTCAGCGCCACCGGCGCCTATTCGCTGACGCGCACCACGACCCAGCCCGTAAGCGGGTTCATATTGTCGGCCCCCTTCACTACACAGGACCTTGCGATCGTTGCGATACTGCAGGTACCGAATGACTGGATGGGCGGCACCGTGCTGGGCGCGATTGCACGAGATGTCCAGATACAGGCATTTGGGCGAGTGCAGAGCGGAGTACCGTACACCAGACTAGTCAACAACGGCCTTGGGATACTTGCGACGGATGGCGGCTTTGATGCCGGGGTCTCTCCAGGAACAACAATAAACAGTTCGGAACTGCCGTCTCTCAAACGGCTCGATCTACGGATTGCCAAGAGTGTACGGACCGCCGGTCACGACTGGTCGATCTATATCGATGCGCGCAACCTGCTCAATCTGTCCAATCTGATGACGCTCTTTGCGGAAACGGGCGATACCGCGAACGCGCAGAATCGGGAACGAACCATCGGCGATCCAAGTGTCGCGTCCGGCGAATACGCAGCGTTGTGGAATGAAGCGCAGACTGCCGGAGCACTCGCCGCGGGCAATTCCGTCGACTTGAGCGGCTGCGGCAGCTGGGGGAGGCCGGCCGACTGCGTCGCGCTCACGCGCGTGGAACGCCGCTTCGGCAACGGCGACAAAGTGTTTACACTCGCCGAGCAGCAGCGGACGTTCAACGCGTTTTACCACGACTTCTTCGGCGTATGGCGCTTCTACGCGCCGGGTCGCACGATCCGCATCGGGATGGAGCTGGCGCTCTAGCTACGTCAGGCGCCGGTTGTAGGAATCTGCGGCGGATGGCAAGTTAGTGGCCCATGCGCCCCCTCCTGCTCGCAGTCGCGCTTCTGAGCGCGGCCGCGTGTCGACATCCGCCTGCGGGAAGCACGACTCCCGCGCATCCTTCTCAGTCGCGGGTGACCCCACCGCAACCGGCGCACGACACCGCGCTCGAGCAACGCGCCGGGCGTCTCGAGCTGAAGACACTCGAGCAGGAAGCACAGATCGAGGAGCTGCAGGATCGGTTGGACGACGCGCGGCGCGAAGTGGTACGGGCGATGGCCAAGCTGCAATCGCTTGCGACCCGGGCCGAGGCGGCATCCGGCATGGCCGAAGCCGAGATCGCGCTCGAGGCGCTGCGCAGTCCCAACGGCAGCGGTGGCGGCAGCTCGGCGGCGTCCCCCGAGCTCGCGCAAGGCACCCAGTTGCTGCAGCTCGCCACCGCCGAGTTCGACAAGCAGAACTACGCCGGCGCGCTGTACCTCGCGACGCAGGCGAAGAATGCGGCGGCCACCGGGCAGGGACGCGTCACGAGCGAGCGCGGGACGCCGCGCACGAGCGAAATACCCTTCGCCCTGCCTCTCCATCTGCAAACGACGGGGCGCGCCAACGTGCGGGAGGGACCGGGCGCCAACTTCCGCGTGTCGTACACGCTCGATGCCGGCGCGGAACTGACTGCCTACGCGTACGTTGATCAGTGGGTGCGGGTCGCCGATGAATCAGAGCGCCCCGGTTGGATTCACCAGGGACTGATCGGGCGGCGACCCTAGCGATTCACGCGGCGGGAACGACCGGCCCCGCCCCCGTCGCGGCCACGACGCGATTGCCCCCCGCGCGTTTCGCTTGGTACAAGGCGGCATCGGCGGCCGCGATGAGGGGCTCGGGTCCTTCGCCATGCAGCGGGAAGGCGGCGACGCCGAGACTCAACGTGATCTTGCCGGCCGGCAGCTTTTCCTCCGCGATCTTGCGGCGAATCCGTTCGGCGAGCTTCTTGGCGGCGTCGATCTCCGTCTCGGGCATCATCAACAGGAATTCCTCACCACCATAGCGCGCGACGAAATCGACGTCGCGGCTCGCTTCACGCATGATGGCGCCGATGCGTTTCAGCACGGCGTCTCCGGCCTGGTGGCCGTGCGCATCGTTGTACTTCTTGAAGAGATCGAGATCGGCCATCAACACGGCGAACGGGTGGCGCAGGCGACGCGAGCGGCGTACCTCGTTGTCGAGCACTTCCATCATGCGCAACCGATTGTACAAGCCGGTCAGCGGATCCGTGACGGAAAGACGTTCCAGTTCCGTGCGACTTTCTCGAAGCTTCGTCACCATGTTGTTGAAGACTTCGGTCAAATAGCCGACCTCTCCGCCGGTCGTCACCGGTAAGCCGACGTCGAGATCACCTTTGGCCACCCGCCCGGCCGCTTCCGATAACCGATCGAGCGGCCGCACGACCAGGAGACTGAGGAAGTAGGCGAGCGCGCCGACGACCGCGAGCAGCAAGCTGACGATGCCGAGCGTGACGTTCCGCAGCCGCGCGACCTGGCGGAATGCTTCGACGCTCGGAATCTCGGAGACGACGAACCAGTCGAGCGCGGGCACGAGACGAATACTGCCGACGGCGCGGTCTCCGGTGAAGCTCGAGAACTGCATGGCGCGGCCCTCATGCGCGAGCATCCATTTCGTGTCGCGGGGAGCGTACTGTTGCTCCATCAATGCGGCGGAACTGCCGCGCGAACTCACGATCAGCCGGCCGTCGCGTGACATGAGGTAGATCTGGCCCGATTCCCCGGGCGCAAAGCGGCGCAGCGTCTCGGCGATCCCGCGCAGGTTCACGCGAGCCGCCAGCCCGCCGAGGAGGCGTTCGGCTCCACTGCGGCGCGTCGTTTCGATCGACACGGACACGATCATCTGGGCGTGTTCGCTCGTCGTATCCCAATAGGGCTCCCCACGCGCCCAGGCGTTCGTCTTCAGCGCGCTGCTCCAGTCAGCCGGCAGCGGCACGGGGCGGACCCGGGAGGCGGTACTCGCGACCACGTGACCGTGACGATCGAGCACCAGCAGCTCGGCGTAATCAGGGAAACGGTCGCGCACCGAGTTGAGATAGTCTGTCAGTCGCTTGAAGTAGATCCCGGAGTGAATGGGCTCGCCCTTGACGAGCGGAATGCGGTCCAGGTTCTCGGTGACTAAGTAGGAGCTTGAGAAGACACGCAGGTCGTAGCGCAGCTCTTTCAGCCACAGATCGACTTCGCGCACGGCCTGCGCGCTGACCCCGAGTAGCTCCTCGGAGGCTTTCGCGGTGAGCGCGCGCTTGTTTTCGATGTAGGAGATGTAGACCGTCGTGAGCGACGGCAGCAGCGTCGCCAGCACGGCGAACATCAGCATCTTGCCTCGGATGCTGTCGAGGGTCTTCATGAGCCTCCGCGGGATGCCACAAGATTCATCTGCGACAGCGTATTGCAAGGGGAATGTCGTGATCTGGCGCACATCCATGCGGCGGGTCAGACTTCGCTGACGCCTCCCGACCTCGTCCACCGCCCCAATCGGAGATCTCATGAGCGATGCCTTGAGCCGGCGTTCCTTCCTTCAGTACGGTGCGGCTGCAATGACAGGTTCGGTCGTTCTCGGCCAGGGAGTAGGAGCGCGGCATGCTCCGCCCCTACTCTCGACGACTACCGATTTCGATCTCGAGGGGATGACCATTGCGCAGCTCCAGGACGCGATGCGGACCGGCGCGCGCACGTCACGCTCGATCTGCGCCGCGTATCTCGCGCGGATCGCTGCGCTCGATTCCAAGCTGCACGCCGTACTGGAAACGAACCCCGACGCGCTGGCGATCGCCGATCGCCTCGACGCCGAGCGGAAAGCGGGAAAGCTGCGTGGCCCGCTGCATGGAATCCCGGTGCTCGTCAAGGACAACATCGCGACGGGAGACCGGATGATGACGACCGCCGGCTCACTTGCGCTCGCCGGCACTACGCCCCCGCGCGATGCGGCGCTCGTCGCCCGGCTCCGCGCCGCCGGCGCGGTGATCCTCGGCAAGACGAATCTGTCGGAGTGGGCGAACATCCGATCCAATCAGTCGTCGAGCGGCTGGAGCGCGCGCGGCGGCCAGTGCGCCAATCCTTACGCGCTCGACCGCAATCCCTGCGGCTCGAGCTCGGGCACCGGTGCCGCGATCGCCGCGAGCTTCGCCACCGTCGGTGTGGGCACCGAGACGGACGGCTCGATCGTCTGCCCGTCGGGCGCCTGCTCGCTCGTTGGCGTGAAGCCCACACTCGGATTGATCGAAGGCGCCGGGATCATTCCGATCGCGCACAGTCAGGATACCGCGGGACCGATGGCGCGTACCGTCGCCGATGCGAGCGCGCTGCTCGGCGCTTTGAGCGGTCACGATTACAGCGCGAGTCTCGATCCCAACGGCCTGCGCGGTGCGCGCATCGGCGTCGCGCGCAAGAAATTCTTCGGCTACAGTCCGGAAGCCGATGCGCTGGTAGAAGCGGCGATCACCGTACTGAAGGGGCAAGGTGCGGTGCTCGTCGATCCGGCGGATATTCCACACGCCGGCGAGTATGACGACTCGGAACTGATCGTGCTGCTCTACGAGCTGAAGGCGGATCTCGCGACGTATCTCGCGCAGTGGGCGCCGACCGCGCCGGTCAAGTCACTCGCCGACGTGATTGCATTCAACGACACGCACAAGACGAGCGAGATGCTCTTCTTCGGCCAGGAGTTGTTCCTCCAGGCCCAGGAGAAGGGCCCGCTCACCGATCAGGTATATCGCGATGCGTTGGCCAAGGATCAGCGGCTGTCGCGCACGGAAGGTTTGGACGTCGTGTTCGCGCAACAGAATCTGGATGCGATCGTCGCGCCGACCGGCAGCCCGCCGTGGCCGACGGATCTGGTAAATGGCGATCACTTCCTCGGTGCGAGCTCGACACCGGCTGCCGTCGCCGGCTATCCGAGCGTCGCGGTGCCCGTCGGATATTCGTTCGGCCTGCCGGTCGGGATGTCGTTCATCGGGAAGGCGAACAGCGAAGCGACGCTCCTGAAACTCGCGTACGCCTACGAGCAGGCGGCCCAGCCACGCAAGGCGCCGCGCTTTCTGCCGACGGCGGACCTCACCTCACCGTAAGGGCGCACCGGCCGCGATCCAACGGCCGAGCAGCTGGCGCTCCTCGGCCGTCATCCCGGTCTTGTTGTTGAGCGGCATAGTTTTGGTCTCGACGGCGCGCACTTGAATGCGCGCAGCGAGACGCGCGATGCTCTCCGGCGTGTCGAACGTCACCCCTCCCGGCGCCGGACCGAACGTGGGATCGGTTTGGAACTGCGAATGACAGGGCAGGCAGCGCTGCGCAATCACGGAGCGCACGGTTACAAATCCGGGCACGGATGTCGAGGCCACTGGGGCAGGCGCGGCCGCTCCTTTGGGAGTCGCGAAGAAGATCGCGGCGGCGAGCGCGATCGCGGCGGGGACCAGCGCCCACCTGCTCGAGCGGGCGCGGCCGATCATGGCGTGACGCACCGCGGCACCGGCCACGAACAGGAGCAGCAGAATCAGCCAATTTGCCGGACTCGCGTAGGTGGCCGGGTAGTGATTGGACAGCATGATGAAGAGCAGCGGAAACGTCATGTAGCTGTTGTGCACCGAGCGTTGCTTGGCGCGCTCGCCCAGCGCGAAGTCGACGGGCCGGCCGGCGCGCGTCGCGTCGAGCATCTGCTGCTGCGCGGGCAAGATGCGCATCCACACATTCGCGACCATGATCGTGCCAAGCAGGGAACCGACGTGCATGTACGCGGCGCGTCCTGAGAGGAGCCGGCAGAGCACGATTGCTACGCCCGTAAGAAGGGCCAGCGAAATTCCCGCGGCGACGCCGCGCTGCCGCGCCAGCGGCGAGCGCCAGAGCCAGTCGTAGATCAGCCATCCAAAAACGAGCAGCGCGATCC
>Ga0209588_1000140_pt1 | contig 20955 bp, 25 predicted proteins | sample Rivendell_Oct201_10_FD_188351 | JGI IMG/M metagenome (GOLD analysis project Ga0209588, IMG submission 188351) | Vadose zone soil microbial communities from the Eel River Critical Zone Observatory, Northern California, USA -... | ecosystem: Host-associated > Plants > Roots > Rhizosphere > Soil ...
CCGCTCCTCGTGTTAGGAATAATATTGCTCGCCCTGGGGATCGCCGCATACTACGTCACGTCCCGGACCAACCTCATTGGAGGTCGCACCCACACCACCTACCCCCTCGCCGGCATCGGTCTAGCCGTTCTCGGAGCCCTAATCGCGGTCGGTGGAGTCATGATGGGCCAAATAGGCTCGAAGACTACTAACCAGTTCAAATGCGACAAGTGCGGAATGACCTTTGGCTCTCAAGGCGCACTGGATCAGCACTCGAAAGACAAGCACGGAATGAAAGCCGCTTAGAAGATCGACTTTCGAATTCTTCAGTCATTCAATAGCACGAGTTGCTATCGCGTTCGCTTAGCTTTCGGGCTTTAGGAGTGGCTTGAGAAACGGACTGGTATCCAGTCTGGAGAATTCATCAAGATCAATGTTGGCTCCTGGGCTCATTATCTGCTTCAGATAGTCCCCTGCCTTTGTGGAATCCCACCAACTCTCTCCCAGTCGGTTTCGGAGCTTCTTGATGAGCTCAGATTTTCTGACCGCGGCTATTAGGTAGCTCGGAGAATAGAGATCATAGTCGGGCATTACGTGATGAAGCTGCCAATATTCTCCGGGTATGTCGAATCCGACGTATTCCTTGTAGAGCTTTGCGTACAATTCCGACGCCTCGTCCATTGTCAGCATTTTCTCCTGGAAAGTGATTTTCATGAGAGAGTTGGCAGCGTAGAAGGCTACGAAATAGAGTTCCATGAACCTGCGTCGTTGTTGGACCTGGGCGACCTGTTCTTCTGATAGTCCGAATTTCTTTCGCAGGTACAGTCCATCTTCGACGAGACTCTCCAGAAATGTGGAGAAGATCTCTGCAACTCCATGGGACAATGATTCGCGATCCCAGAGCGATAGATTGGGGTCTACCGAGGTGGCGTGCATGGCGTGGCCGAATTCGTGATACGATGCTTCCATGTCCGTGTAGGGACTGATCGGTTTGACAAGGACCCTGGCGTCGTTGGGAATCTGGACGAAGAAGGCCACTGCTGACGGCGTCTTCTTCGGCCGATCTTCAACATCAACATGAATCTTCTTTGTATTGAAACCGAAACGCTTCAGCTGTTGGATAGGCATTTCAGCTGGATCGAACTTTGCAAAAATCTTGTCTAAAGGTCGGAAAATTCTTCCTCGGAAGTAGTAGAAGTCGTCGTAGTATTCGGGAGGCGCCTTCTTTATCTCGCGCGAATATTCCTGAAGTGCAACTCTGAATGGTTTCCTAACTGCCGAACCTAGTTTCTGAACTAGCTCCTTGAGCTCGGGGAGGGCTATTCGTTCGCTCTCCAGGTAACTCCGTAATGGTGTTACTCCGTACTTCCTGTGTGTGTTCCAGGACTGTTGGAACATGGCTCTGATGAGAGGTCTTATCGCGGGAGTTTTCTTCACCAGATCGTCGTAGACCCGCTTTCTGCTCTTTGCGTCCGCTGTTGCGTTGAACTGTCGCCAGCTCTTCCAGTTGACAGGCTTACCGTGGAATCGTCCCTTTTTCGATACAACTCTCTCACTCCGAGCCTTGTCTAATTCTAGGGCTATCGGGGTCTTCTTGGATTCAGAAGCGTCGCTGACGCACTTGAGGAAGAGCCGCCTCGGGCGACGGGACGATGCCAGGAAGAGTTCAGCGTGGGCGGCTTTCTGTTCAGCTACACTCTTCATGAAGTTCTCGTCGAATTCGAGCCCATTGTACATCTTCCAGTTCTCGTGCGAGTAGAGAACGCTGTAGGACTCGTCGACTATAGCCCATGCGCTGAGTGGGTAGGGGAGAGCCTTCATGGAAGGCTAGTTTCGGAGGGCTTACGGGATAAGTTATTCGGCTTACATCTTGAGCTGGCCGGAACGTCTCAGGGACTCGACTTGTCCTTGAGTGTATCTGAACATAATGTCCCCTCGTTCCTGCTGGAAATCCCATGGAGCCACAAGGACGGTGTCTCCCATCTTGATCCAGACCCTACGCTTCATTTTTCCGCGTATCCGGCAGACACGAGTCACGCCGTCAGCGCATTCGACCAAGACCCTATCATAGCCTAGTAGGTTCTTGACCGTCCCGTACATTTGGCCGGGACCTGGCGTGAGCATTTCGCTCAGGTTGGCTTCGCTCAGAACCTTGCGCTTTCCCATTTTCTTACACTAATAGTGATTCTGGGGAATATTAAGCCTCTCAGATACTCACGGGTCTATCGAACGATAAAACTGCTAGTGCTTCCATTTTATGGAGCAACCGAAGGGTCGAGTCTCCTGTACAGCCGGGGTCTTACCTGACAAGACGGCGTCCATTGCGCTTCTGAGGTCGTGGCTTTTCACGTCATTCGGGTTTCGATTGTCGTCAATGCGTCCCTTGTAGCTGAGGACCCGTTGCTCGTTGAAGAGAAAGATGTGCGGAGTGCAGATCGCTCCATATTTTCGGGCGATCTCTTGAGTCTCGTCGCGGAGGTAAGGAAAGTTGAAGCCTTTTTCCTTCGATCGTGTTATCATGTTTTCAAAACTGTCTTCAGGGTATCCCTGATCATCGTTGCTGTTGATCGCAACCAGAGTGGCGCCCTTAGGCAAATAGTCCCATTGCAACTGAACCATTCGCGCCTCATACGCTTGCACGTAGGGACAATGATTACAGCTGAATACGATTGCTATGGCCTCCCTGTCGGCGAAACTCTTGAGAGTGTAGCTCTTGCCGTCCACGCCCTTCAATTGAAAGTCAGGAGCTGTGCTACCTAGAGGCAGTCCGACCGAACCGACGGTGACCGGTGATGAAGACATTGTTTCAAAAGTCTAAGGGAAGACCTTAGAAACCTTTCGACGATCAAAACCAACACTTTCGGGAGAACCAAGGCTATGAAACAAAGCATCTTTGTCGGCGTATCGGGATTCAGCTATCCAAGCTGGAAGGGAAAATTCTATCCCAAGGAGTTGAAGAGCGAAGACTTTCTCAGCTTCTATGCTGGGAAGTTGAACAGCGTCGAGATCAACAGTTCCTTCTATGCACCCCCTAGTGCAATGATGGTGAAATCCTGGGCCGGCAGAACAGGCGAAGATTTTCGGTTCGCGATAAAATCGCCTCGACTAATCACTCACACCCTGAAACTTGGAAAGGGCGCTTCTGAAGCCACCGATAGACTTGCGAAGACCCTTGATTTGCTGAGCGGAAAACTTGGACCCGTGTTGTTCCAATTACCGCCATTCTTCAGACAGGACTTGAAAACTCTGGAATCCTTCCTGACCCAGACGGTTAGTGTGAAGAAGAAGGTGTTCGAGTTCAGACATGAATCTTGGTTGGACGATTCGACCTATCAGCTGCTAGACAAGCATGAATCAGGTTTCTGTATTGCCGAAACGGAAGACATGAAACCGGTTCTAAGAGTCACGGGCGGCCTTCCATATTTTAGACTGAGAAAGGATGCCTACACAGAAAAAGACGCGGCGGATTGGACGGAAAAAATTCGGCAAATAATCAAAGACTCGGACGAGGCGTTCGTCTATCTCCGCCACGACGAGACTGGCGAAAACGCCTCATATGCTATGGGTATGAGGCAGAAAATATCGCGATAAGTCCGAGAATTCTTGATGCTACGCCGTCTTTGCTAGCGCTTTCTTGAGCTCGTCGTAGTTCGGTTCCTTGCTAGGATCTTCCGTGACCCACTTGTAAGTAACGACTCCGTTCTGGTCGAGTATGAAGACGCTTCTCTTTGCAACTGTGTATCCCTTCAGGTTTCCAAAGTCGTTGTGAAAGACATTGTACATTCGAACCACGTCTCGGTTGTAATCGCTTAGAATTGGGAAAGTGAGACCATTCTTTTCTACGAATGCCTTGTTCGTCCAGGGATCATTGACATCTATTCCAACGACCTGAGCGTTGATCTTGTTGAACTCCGCAAGGTCGTCTCTCAGCTTGCACATTTCTTTGGTGCAGACGCTTGTGAAGGCACCTGGAAAGAATGCTAGAAGTGTTGCCCCCTTGGGCTTCAATAGATCGTGAAGATTGTGAGGTTTCCGATCAGAGTCGTGAAGAGTGAATGTCGGAGCTTTTTCTCCTTGATTGACCATTGTGCGATTCCTCTTCCGGGACCCGCTCTTGCCATCTTTCTAAACCTTACACCTACATCGTTTTCGTACGGTTCAGGAAGTGCGGGAATCTTCGATGCGGATGCGATTCTAAGAAAAAAGGTTTAGGGGAGCAGGATGTAGCGAACGATCTAGTCGTCGTTGGTTTCTTCTTTTTCAGCGCAGGAGGAGTCGTGGTCGTTCGAGCTCTCGGAGCTAGCCTGTTCAGTGTGCACAGTGTCATTGTCTGTCTTTGTATCGTGGTGAGTGTGGAACGCGGCGTTGTGGGTTCCCATGGACTTTACCAGCGCGACAGTCGTGTCGAGCTGATTCTTTAGCAGTCCGTAGGCGTGGCCGTGGTTTGATTTCGAATTATCTGAGGCGTCCTTTGCAGTGTGAGAAGCGCTCAAGTCGCTCGCGTCGTTAGCCTGGTCCGAGACATTACTGTGACTTGAATTCTCGTCAGCGCATGTGCCAGGAGTGTCCGTTCTATCTCCACTTCCACCTTTGTCCTTTCGGTTATCGTTGGTTCCTGGGTTGGTAGGAGTGGTCGGTGTTGTCGGAGTGGGCGTTGTAGTGTGGGTACCGTTGTTTGGGTTGGTTCCGCCGTTGTTGCTGCTGGTTCCCTGTGTTGAGGGCGAATGTAGGAGGAATGGGACGAGAAACGCGCCGATGCCTGCTATTATGAGAGCTGCTGCTCCAAGTTTGCGTCTGCTTGGAATCATCATGTTGTCTTCCTTTCTCCCGATGTTTTCGAACGCCCCTCACGGTCCAAGGTATATTATTCAACGAATTGTACACCCAAGAACCTGTCAATCCAAGCCGATTCCGCGTCCAAATCCTTCAGGACCCGTTGATGGGTATCGGAAGCCGATATATTGTCACACTGTCAAAGGATGCGAAGGAATAGGTAGAGAATCAGAATATTCGGAATAGTCACCAGCAGCCCGATCTTGGAGAATTCTATGGGGCTGAATCCTGAGCCTCTACTCTCGGCCGCTTCCAGAATGATGACGTTGCTTGCTGCTCCAAGCAGACTGAGTCCGCCAGCTAATGTACTAGCGCCTGCTAGCGCGACCCATGCTTTCACGTTACCGCCCGTGAATCCTGCTGCTTGCATTGCTTTGATGTAGACTGCGACGAAGGGCACATTGCTGAGTAACTGGCTGAATATCAGACTGGTCACGATTATGACGGTGAGAGAGACGATTATGTCCGACGGATTGAGCGCTGGCAGGTAGAGCAGTAATGATTGGAGGGCGTTCGAATCCCAGAAGCCCTGAACCACGATGAACAGGGACATGAAGAAAATGATGATGCCCCAGTCGACCGACGCGAGAATCTCCCTCCGCCTAGTGCTCAGCAAGTAGACGATCGTCGCGCCGAACAATGAAACTGTTCCAAGGTTGAGATTTCCCTGCACTCCAAACAGCTGAGCAATTCCAACGAGAAAGAAGCCGACGACTACGATGCCTGCTACATACGCTGAAAGTCTTGCTAGTTTTCCATCTTTGATCGGTGGGAGTGGAATTGTCCCAAAGTCTTCCGCCGATTTTGCTAGATCCTTACGATAGTAGAATCTGAGGATGAGAAAAGTGACTGCGAGTCCTACGATCGTTGGTGGGAGGAGAAAGTAGAGAAAGTCGAGCATCGGGTTTGGAATACCGCTCGACAGCGCAATGAGCAGGTTCTGTGGATTCCCGACGGGAGTCATCACGCTGCCGATTGTCACGCCGAGCGCGAGCGTTACCAGGAGAATACTCGGCTTGATCCGCATCTGTTTCGAGAGCCCAAGCATTATCGGAGTCGCTGTTAGAGCTAGTGCGTCGTTGACCAGGAAAGCCGAGAGGAGACCCATTCCGAACAGCACCAGCGCTAGGGCTCGTTGTGGTGTTTTGGAGAGTCTGACCATTCTGGCTGTGAGATATTCGAGGAGTCCCGAGAGGTCCATGGCAGCGACGATCGAGAACATTCCGAGGAGGAAGAATATCACGTCCAGGTTGATGGCCGCGTAGGCGTTCTGTAGAGGGATGGCTCCGGAGAAGACCATAGCGGTTGCTCCGGCGAGCATTAAGGTCCAGATAGGAATCTTGAATCGGCGGAAGTTTCTGAGAGCGATTAGAGCGTAGACGACTACGAAGATTCCTATTGGGAGGTAGTGAAGTTGGAGCATCTCGGGCCGATCCTACTGATGGCGCTTGCGCTCTGTCAGTGCATTGGCGGCGTGTCCCGTGGACGTCTTTTGGTCTGAACTCAGATCAGAGTTCTTCCAGCATCTTCTTCGACCATAACAGCGAAGCTTCCGGCTTCTTCAAGAGCTTCTGAGCTTTTGGCTTCTTTGGAGCCGAAGCGGCTTTCGTGGCTCCCGGAATGAGCCCCTTGTTTGGGAGGACGGGATGTGGTCCCGCTGGATCTTGTCCAAGGCCTACGACCTTGCCTTCTGGATCTCGCACCACGCCATTCTCGTAGAAGCCGCGGTGGCGGCCCTCGTAGTCGATGATGTTTCCCTGTTCGTCCAGCCAGGCGATATTGTGCCCGTCAAAGTCTACGATTCTAGTATCTTTTAGAATTCTGTACCTAGCTGCTCCGTTCTCGTCCCAGATAACATCGATCTCTTCTTCCTCAGCTTCTCGTGCAGGTTCAGATTCCATTCTTGTCCGCTCCCCCGGAAGATATGTTAAGCTAAGAAGGTTATCCACACTCTTACGAGTCAAACAAGTAGAATTCAACATAATGAAAAGACCTTTTCCTTAAAATAGCAGGGGGCGGGTATTATCCTCGATTATGTCGCGGGTTCCGGCGACAACTCATACATGCCCTGTATGCGGCCATACGGGTCCCTGCACACAGTCCGCCGGAGAAACAGGCCAGTTCAGATATCACAACTGTCACGTGTGCGGTTCGACGTGGAAGGAGCAGAAGGTTAAGGATCCACAGGACAAGGACTCGAAGCCTCTTCAGACAGCCTAGCCGAACTGAACCCTAGTTCCAACCCAGAAATACTAGTGAATATTGCCTCAACTCGACGGCGTTGCCTCGACCCAACCAGCGTTCAAAGGTTAATCGTCGACAGCGAACGAAGAACAAGAAGCGACATGTGGAACGCAACAGCAGGAAGCCAAGCAGACGCCGCCTGCATAGGCAGCTGTCGAAGACGTTCTTTGGGTAGTACTTCGGATCTAAGCTCTGGAGTCGGGATTTTGCTGGTTCTACAGCATGCTTGACGTGAACCTGTAGGACTGATGGAGCAGTCTGGTTAGAGACGGAAGATCAGCGTTCTCTCCCAGCTTCATCGAGACCCAGCCCTCCCTATCGTGGGGCTCGGGAGACCGAGAGGCAATTCCTCGGCCAAGAATATTCTCCTTCACATCCTGGGGAAGACGGACGTCAATCCGGTCGGGACGATGAATATGCGCGAACGCCTTTCCACCCACCCGAAGCTCAACGTCATCCCGGCCGCTGTCAAAAGCCTCAACCCCGGGCACTAGGAGCATCTCTCCAGTGATGATATCCAGCAATCCCATTGTGTTTCACTCCAGAACTAGTGGACTTATTTCGCTTCCGCACCTGCGGCGATAGCTATCATTTCGAGAGTTCGACCGAGAGGAAGCCTGATCTCAGCTACCCTGACTGGTCAGCGTCTGCATTAGGCGGTGCTTGGCGAAGGTGAATGTATCTCTTCAGACGAGGCCAGCCGGTCTTCGCATGCTTCAACCTCGTCCGATCGTTCTTGACCCACCGGAGCATGTGGAAGAAACTTCCAGCCCTCTTATCGTCTCTGTCGGGTAGAGGTTCGTAGCCTAGATTTCTGATCTCGTCAAGATAGGCCGTCTCCACGTTGTGCTGGGCTTCTCCGGAGATGATCGCGGTCTTGACTTTCTCCTTCCCGAACTTCCGAAAGAGCTCCTCTCGCGTCTCATCGAAGACAAAGCTGCGGCAGATCTCGACTTCCTCTTCAGGGCCCAACTTCATCTCCTCGAGTAGGCGCAGGGTCACCTCGGTAGCCTTCTTGAGATAGAGTTTTTTCCGAAAATATGGGCTCTGGAAATAGTTGACTGGGACGACGTCGTAGTGAAACTCTCCTGTCTCCTTTCGATGAGCACCGATGATAACGCCGAATAGAAGATCTCCGACACCGGCATCATCAACCTGGACAGTCACTTGTTCCACACGCTACCTTGATTGAGCCCTTGGCTCTACTTCAACGTTAAACGAGAAAAGGAAAAATCGGGCAATCTCCGGACATTCGGGTCCTGGGTCAAAGCTGTTCGAGGGTTTTCAACCCGGACCCAGTAGCTATAACTACCACACTGTCCTTCGTGTCGATGGCGCCGGTCGTGTGGAGCTTGGGTATGGCCGCGAAAGCCGCGGCGCTGGATGGCTCAACCAGCAACCCGTCCCGTTTTGCAAAGTTAAGCATGGCTTTGTGAATCTCCACGTCCGACACTTTCAGGGCGATTCCTCTGGACTCGCGGAGACACCTGAGGATCCAGCTTCCGGCGAGAGGCTTCGGGATCTTCAGTCCCTTTGCGATCGTCTTTGGCGTTTTCCACTCTGCGACCTCCGACCTTCCTTTGTTGTAAGCATCAACCACTGGGGCGCATCCTTTCGGTTGGACCGCAATAATTCGGGGCCGGTTGCGTACCCATCCGAGTCTCTGGAGAATCTTGAACATCTTCCACATGCCTACCAGCCCGACTCCACCTCCAACGGGATAAACGATGTAGTCTGGGCTCTCCCAGCTCCGTTGCTGGCAGATCTCGAGGGCCATTGCTCCTTTGCCATCGTGTCGGAAGGGAGTAACGAAGGTAGACGCGTTGTAGGCGCCTGTTTTTTTAGCAAGTTTGGCTGCTTGTTGTCCCGCGTCCGAAATTGCGCCTCGGACCTTAGTGACATGAGCGCCAAGTTTTCTCGAAAGCTCAACCTTTGCGAGGTTGGCATCTTTCGGAAGGTAGATTTGACAACCGATCCCGGCCATCTGCGAGTAGAGGGCGAAGGAGCAGCCGGCGTTTCCTTCCGAGGCTAGTACGAGTTTTCTGACTCTTAGTTGCGAGAGACGTGTGACGGCGAGTGAGGCACCTCGGTCTTTGAAGGTTCCAGTCGGATTCCGAGTTTCGTCTTTCACCCAAATGTTGCGCAGTGGTGAGTAGGATCTTACTAGCCTGAGGGGTGTGTCTCCTTCGCCGGCTGTCACAGGAATTGTTCCAGTCCTTACCGGCAGAAACATGCGGAACTTCCACATGGAGTGAGCGTTGTCTTCGATGTCGCGTTTCGAGTAGTTGGACAGAATGGACTCGTCTAGCACCGTGTCGAGCAGACCATCACAGTTGGGGCATCTGCCTAGAGGCTTTTCGTCCGGGAAGAGACGGTGGCACTCCGTGCATTGAAGGCCGATGTAGGGTTGCTTAGCTTGTTTCAATCGAACTGCCTTCGACCTGCACCGGTATCGAGTGTTGGATTTAGGTGGGGTTTATATCGAGATACGAGAATATCGTATTTCGATATATTGGTGAGATTTTGAGCAAGGTCGTCACGGAACGAATGGTGAAGAGCTTCCTAGACCTATTCGTTCTTGACCTGCTCGACGACAGCCCCAAACATGGCTACGAGATTATGAGAGAATTGAAGACTAGGACCGGCGCGACGATTGGGGCGGGCACATTGTATCCGCTCCTCTACGAGCTCGAGGAACGGAAACTAGTGGCGGGAGAGTGGAATTCTCCAAACAGGCGCAGCAGAAGAATCTACAAGATTACAGATCCCGGTGCTAAGTACAAGCGAAACGGATTCAAGGGAATAGAGATCCTAATCCGATCCTCGAACTCAGAATCAGAATAGCAGTCTTCTTAGGGTCTCGTATCGGCGAGACGGCTAATCTCTCTCGGCTCGCCTATGATAGCTTCACAGAAACTGTCGCCCTTCCCCTGACACGAGACTTCGATCGACTCCAGTCGAGTTCCGAAAATCTCTCCCACCGCCCCAGTGAGTATCCCACGTCCGAAATGGCAGACAGGCGTCTTACCTTTCCTGTTTCGAACTGATACGCCGTTCTTCCATCTTATTCTCGCGAACTTTTTGGCGGGATCAAAATCGACTATCTGCAGTTTCCCCCAGCCATCAAGGGTCCCCAGGCTACTGGCTATTTTCTGTATATCGTTGGGACTCTTGAGGCTAAAACCCGCCTTTTGAGCGAGGTGAATGTATTGGGCACCTCCTTCTCTTCCGATCTCGTATTGGAAGCTTGTAGCTGTGACTGGCCCGAAACTCTCTGTCAGTCGGTCCTCGATGGAATGAATGAGTTTGACAGGTATGAGAAGAAATCTAGCTCCATATGCACTCAGCGTCCCTTGCGTCTCATTCATAACGAGCTCCCTGCCAGCGCCCGGATTGGCTTTCTTACCCTTCTTCTTGGACAAGGAGACGCTCAACTCGGACTGTGCAATCGTCCTACTAATAGTCTAATGGTCATCGGGGTAGACATGCGGAAAAGATTCGTGAACAAGAGGCCTCTTCCTAATTGCTCACAGCTGGAGTGCTGGTCCCGCTCTGTTCTTTGGAAAAATAGTTTCTGATCCTTGCGATGATCCGGTTTCGCAGAGTGTTCTTCCGTCCTAACAGTCTGTTCTCCCAGTCGACTATGATCAGGAAATACGCTATCGGTATCAAGAGCGCAATAGAAAGGACAGTCGTGTACAAGTCTCCCCCGAAAGTTTGCGGGATCAGCTGGCTAGACTGTCGGGCGACGTATAAGACAGTCAATATCCAGATGAATTTGCCAGTATACAGAGATAGCAGTGTCTTCGGCAGACTGTAACGTATCATGCCTAAGGGAATGAAGGCAGTGTCGACTAGAGGAGACGCTGCGAAGACAACGCCGACCAGAAACGTGCTTCCCCCTAGATATCTTCTGAGAGAATCAAATCTTTCGGGTTTTCCAATGGCGCGCCTGGCCCCGTATCCTAGCGCATAGCTTGCAAGCTTACCTAAGGTGGCACCGAGGGCAGCTATCGACGCGATTTCTATGATTCCAACTCCTTGAAACCCTGATCCGGGAGTCACGACGAGCACGACGATGAACAGGAGCGAAGGCGTTGGGACGAATGGTATGACATTCCCAATAATGCCCAGGACGAAGACTAGGAGGAGAGGATTGCTTGCGAAAAGTCCTGCAACCGAAGCGATCCAGTCGTAAAGGAAGAACATGACACTAGTAACAGCTCTTGCCTATGATGATGTTTGAAAAGCTATCTGAACCCGGCCGTTTTTGGCAAAACTAGCATTCATAGGCTTCAAAAACCGGGAGTTAGAAGGCGGATGGGACCCGAATGCCTCACAAGGACGTCTATTCGAAGAAGATAACGTCCGAAGAGGAACAGAAGAATTTCGTCCTCGTACTGAAAGACCGACTCTCATTCTTTCCCGACGAAGGAGAGACGTTCAAGCTCATCCACAACGGCCAACCCAGAAAGGCCAAGATCGAATCATACCCTTGCTCTTGCAGAGGACCGGACCAGCCGCACTCTCACTATTTCGTCAAGTCAAGGGGCTTGAGGGCAGGTGATCGCATCACGATACAGCGCGATGTTAAGGGTGGGGGCCGGTACTTTTTACAGGTTCAGCGTCATCCTCGTAGAACCTAGGTTATTACCAAGTCCTGATCGACTCGCGAACTGGCCGAACCGATGGTTCAAGTCGATCTACTGGGCGGAATAGGAGAAATCGGCGGGAACAAGTTCCTAGTCGAAGACTCCGACTCTCGAATACTCCTAGACTTCGGAATGAGCCTAGGAACCAGAGGCCAATTCTTCTCAGAACCCTTCCTTTCACCCAGAGACAGGCAAGGCATGGTGACGCTCGGAATCCTACCGGATATACATGGGCTCTACAGGGACGAGGAGAGTCCACCGATCGATGCGGTAGTTCTCAGTCACGCGCATATCGATCACTCTATGTGCATCTCACTGCTGAACAGAAAGATCCCCGTCTACTGCGGCGAGACGACTCTATCGATACTCAAGACGCTGTCGGAGATGCGTCCAAAAGGTTTCGAGAACGACCTCGAAGGAATAGACTTCAAAGCCTTCAGAACCGGAGATAGTCTGAGTTTCGGAAAGATCCAAGTAGAACCTATCCATGTGGATCATAGCATTCCTGGGTCCTACGCGTTCCTAGTTCACACCTCGAAAGGAACGATTGCGTACAGCGGAGACTTTCGGGCGCACGGGCCAAAGTCGAACATGACGAAGGATTTTGTTGATGCAGCCGAGAGGTCTGAGCCTGAACTCTTTCTTTGTGAAGGGACCAACCTGGTTAGAGGAGATCTTCGGACCGAGCAAGAGGTTCTTGAAAAATCTGAACACGTTGTTAGAAAGACAAAGGGAGCAGTGCTGGCCAGCTTCTCTTCCGCCGACATCGACCGGTTGAGATCCTTCCATCAAATTGCCGAAAAGAATGACCGGCTTCTCGTTGTCTCGATGAAACAGGCCTACCTTCTGAGGTCCCTAGCCAACGACAAGCACCTGGAGGTTCCTGATGTGATCGGTGATCCCCATATCGCGGTCTACCAGAGATTCAAGAAGACGTACTACAATTGGGAGAAGGACATTCTCAGCGCAGTGACCGTGAAAACTTCGAAGGATATTCGAGATATGCAATCGAAGGTAATTCTTGCTTCCAGTCCTTATGATATGAACGAAGTCTTGGACATCCAACCCGGCCCCGGTGGTGCGTACATCAACAGTAGCTCGGAGCCATTCAACGAAGAGATGGAAATAGATCATGACAGGTTCACTAATTGGCTGAACCATTTCGGACTGCCAATGTACCAGATTCACAGCTCGGGACACATGATGCCTACCGAGCTACGAGAGACAATCGCCCAGGTGAAGCCTAAACGGTTGATTCCTATCCATACAGAGCAGCCTGAATTGTATCGCCTGTTCGTGAAGGATCTCACGATGGTCGAGTTGGGAAGCAAGGGCTCGACGGTCGAAGTTTGACCACGAACCAGAGTTGGGTCGAACTTGAGTCTTGAGGGAAAGGTTGCCGTCTTGAAGGATGGACGAAGAGTGGATCTTCGTACCTACAAGCCTTCGGACAAAGAGGAGCTCGTCTCAATGTACGCGGGTCTTTCGCAAGAATCTCTCAGGTGGAGTATGCCTCCTTACAACCGTGAGAGAATTGAGCGCATGACATCCGACTTGGAAAACAGGATAATTGTCCTAGCGTTTCATAGTCAGAAGGTTATCGGGCACCTTCAGATATCTCTCGCTACTAATGCACGATTTCGCGGAACGGGTGATCTCTTCATCTATCTGCACCAGGATTTTCAGAACGCTGGGTTAGGTGCGGCCTTGATGAATGAAGGAATCGCCTTAGCCCGAGCCAGGCGAGTGCATAGAGTCGAGTTGACCGTGGTCGCTGACAATCATCGAGCGATTAGACTGTATGAGAAGGTGGGTTTCCAGCGGGAGGGGTTGAAGCGCGAGAATTATCTTGCTGAGGATGGAAAGTATCATGACGAGGTAGAGATGGGGATTCTACTCTGATCTTGAACTCTGAGCTGCTGAGAGATGAACGACAGAATCGCGTGTTTCAGGCTTATTCTGCTGGTTTAGGTCCATTTAGGGACCTAGACTGAACCGTATCGAACGCAGCTGGAAAATCGCGTCCACCCTCGGACGAGGGGGGTTCTGATTGTCTGACTAGTTGTGCTTGTGTACTCGGTGAACTCGGGCTTTCCCGTGCTTCTTTCTTGCCCTAGTTCTCTCTTCCTCGACCGTTACGAGGAGTGTATCGCCGTTCTCAAGGCCCAGGCGTTGGAAGTAGGACCTTGGCACAACTATTTTCAGGTCGTCGCCTTCGTTGATCATTTTGACCTCTAGCACACTGCTCATGCTATAGGATTCATTGCCCTTTGGTATAAGAACTGTGGACTGGTAGAGCAGTAGAACGATACCCTAGGCTATACAAAGTTGTCATTGGGAACGTCGATACTAAGATGAGTAGAATTGGTAGCTATCTAGCCGAGTAGAATTAGTAGAAAGTTGCGATGCTGGTCTAGGGTTTAAGTCCAAGATACAACCCCCGACCCATCAGGCCCTCGCTGTCGAAGCTGACCTCCAAGCCTGCGTCCCGGAACGCGTCAAGATACTCTTGGTGGGTCCAGAGACCGAGTGAGTCCTTGTCAATCACGTATTGGACCTTACCAGGAGTCCCGATAAGGAAGTGGAATTCTAACGTTGAGACAGGGCCCCGGACCTTGCTGACGTTAATCCTCGCGATCTTCAGATTCGGCTTATCCACGAAAGTGGAACCGATAAGCCCCTTGCGGAAATTAGCCGGCGTGATCCATGGTTCAAGAATCATCAGACCCCCAGGCTGAAGATGGTGGGCCATATTTCGCACAGCCCTTCTCATCCGAGCCTTTGTCTTGACATGTCCAATCGCGCTAAATAGACACGTAATGATGTCGAACCGGGTGTTGAGTTTGAAACTGGTCATGTCTCCTTGGTGGAAGACGACATTAGGGTGTTTCTCACGAGCTATCCTGAGCATCTCCGAGCTAAAGTCCAATCCCTCGACATTGTAGCGCTGTTTCAGATACGCAATGTGATTTCCAGTTCCGCACGCAACATCCAGAAGATGGTCGCCCGGAGACTTCTTGTGCCGCTGGATTGATGTCTCGATCTTCTGAGCTTCTTTCTGGTAGTCCTTGAAGTGATAGATCTCGTCGTAATAGCTTGCCAGTTGTCTGTACATTCGCAAAGATCTGGACTGCTGCTCCGACGACTATCCAGAGGTATCTGGTCAGGTGTGGAGGGGGAGAGTGATCGATTCTTCGGGGTGGACGAGTCCTATTGTTATGAGTTGGGTGATACTCTCTAGGACTTGTACGCGAATCTCGGTTGGTGAGAGATTCTTCTCGATAGCGATCTCCGCTGTGATTTCGTCGATTGTTTTCTCTCCGCTACTTTTCTCCCAGAGGTTGGCGATGTCGTCGCTTCCCAGGTATCGAGAATTTGCCTCGTTGATCAGTATGATCTTCCCGTCCGGGTTCTTGGCAATGTGCCCCTTCTTTCTCGGCTTGAATGTCGACGGATTGAATTCTATCGTAACAGGTTCTTGGGCGGCTTCCAAGCGCTTCTTGGCCTCTGGGCTCATCTTGTCCGGGGTCCAGGGTGGCTCCCAAACGATCTCGACTTCGGCCTTTTTCACGCCCGGGATCTTCTCAACCTCTGTCTGAACCTGGTGCATCAGGTAAGCGTGAGCTGGACAGCCTACGGTGGTCAGGGTCATCCGCACCTTGACATTGTCGTCATCGATGGCGACTCCGTACACGAGTCCGAGGTCTACAATGTTTACCGGTATCTCGGGATCGTAGCAGTTACGGAGTGCGTTCATTACTCCGTCCACCGTGAGAGATTCGGCCATGAAAACTGATCCTTGGATACGATAGGTCGCCCCGGACTAATAGATATGTCCTAACCTTGGGTTGGCGCGCCTTCTCGGGAAGACGAGTACGTTGTTGAGACCCGGAACAGATTCCCGTTAGGTACGGGCAAAGCCGATGATCAAGACTTGGTCAGCTTTTTGTAATCCACCAAGCTTAAGTGAGAAATGATCACTTGTGAAGTTCATTGTTGCTGGCGGACTGAATATGTTCGCCAACTGGAAACAGGTTCAGACGGCCGCAGTGGAAGCCGACCAGCTTGGATTCTGGGGGTTCGTCCTCCCGGACCATTACATGTGGGGAGCCGACAGAGGTGGCAATTCTACCTTTGAGACCTGGACAGCCCTGACGTATCTCGCCGCGAAGACGGAGAAAATCCGACTTGGAACGCTCGTAACTCCTATTCCATTTCGCCCACCCGGAATGCTCGCAAAGACTGTGTCTACTCTCGATCTCCTATCAAACGGCCGGACGATTCTAGGTGTCGGAGCCGGTTGGTCCCAGACAGAATTCGAGGGATACAGCGAATGGAACTCGAACAGGATCCGAGTTGACAAGACCCGCGAAGGACTGGACCTCATTCTGAAACTCTGGACCCAAGAAAGGGTTGACTTCAAGGGAAAATTCTACCATGCCAAAGGAGCAATTCTAGACCCGAAGCCAGCTCAGAAACCTCACCCACCTCTCCTCTTCGCTGGCATAGGCCCGCGAATGCTCAGAATGGCAGGAGAATACGCGGACATATGCCTGATACCCGGCTTTCCTGGTGTTGACAACGCCAAATCACGAAAGATAGTGATGGACGAGGCTCACCACCGACAGAGAACAGGAAAGATCTCAATGGCCGACATGGCGCCTTTCCCTAGGGGTCCGGAGTCGAAGTACGAACGAAAGGAGTACCAGAAACACGTCGAAGCGGCGAGCGAGGCCGGCAGCAAGTATTTCGTTACGCCGTTTCCAGCCACAAACTATCTGGGCTCACTCTTAGATTTTGCTGAGAACATCATACCGTCGCATGCTAAGTAGCGCCAAACGAAAAGCAAGATCGCCTCATTAGAACGGTCTTCAGGCGACCGAAGCTTTTGCAACGGGCGTTAGGTGACCATTCATTGCTAGAATCTCATTGTTATTGAACGAGAGAGTCAACAGCACCGTGACCGAACTCGTAGCGGTAATCTGGAAACCACCGTTCGGGACTGGTACCTTCAGGGTCCCACTGGGAACAGTGTAGCTTGCACTTGTTCCGCTCACGAAGTTGACGGTAACACCTGTCACATTGAATCTGAAAGAATCGTATTTGCCAGCGGAGAACTTCATCGTGCCAAGGACCTTCGAACCGGTCAGCACAGTGATCATATCGACGGTCTGCGTTGAAATTGGCATCGGGTTCCAGCCACTAGCATTACCTTGACCAGCAATGTGAACTTGGAATCCGGAAACGCTCACGTAGATGTTTGTAATGGAAGGATCGTACTGTTGAGCATTCCCAGGTGGCACCTGGGCCGGATCTGTGATCGTCAGGGTCAATGTTCCTGGAACGTAGCTGGTGTAAAAGACGTAGCCTGCAACTGAACCGATGATGATTATCGCTAGAATGACAGCTACCGGGCCCTTAGACAAGGCCTTTCCAAGAAGATCGATCCGTTTGACGGGATTTAATGCTACTGAGTAGGACACCGATCAGAACGAGTACTAGCTAGCGTGAATAGCCTCATGGACGAGGGAAGACCCTAACGTGTGTCTTAGGATTCGGATCCCGGATCTTGAGTGTGCTTGGGACCTAGCTACTCGACCCGGTCGGATTCAAGGACTGGTTTCCTCCAAATTCTTTCCTTGCCTCATCAACGTGTAAGCGCTCATCTGGATTGTGCGAGTCAGCGTTACTCGAAGGCTGATCTTGCATGGTCTCAGAATGTCCATCCGCTTTTTCTGGAATCGAGTGCTCGTGTTCTGAACACCATTTCATGAAGGCTTCTACGGCTGCCTTGCTGAGGGATCCGCGGCCATAGCCGTGGACGCTCATCGCGATTCGTCTGAACCTCTCGTTCAAACTGTTCGAGAGATAGATCTTCAACTCTGCCATTGTCGATGGACCTTTGTCACCTTGTCACTAAAGGGACGAGGCTAAACTGGCTAGTGTAACATAGACCCTTGAGTGACGGGTTCCGCCACGGGTAACTTCTCAGCCGCCCTATCAGTGGTTGGAAAAAGTGGACCTAAATGTCGAAGCAGTCAAGCCTAATGGACGACTTCCGACCAATAATGCCACCCCTCATACGCCTGCTCGCGGGAATCATCGTACTCGTCGTGATACAAGCAACAGTACTCGGCTTTCCAGGCATAACAGCACTAATCCCTACCACAACATTCACTATCGCTGCCTTGGTCGTCTTCACACTCGGGCTAATCGTCTCCGCCATCGTGCTAAAGTTCGGTACACAACTCGCCACCTCCGTCGGCGATGCTTACAAGAGCTACCGGAGCTATACACCACTGCTCACTTGGCTATTCCAGATGATAGCTCTGGTAATCCTCTACAATGTTTCCAAGCCAATCACAGCAAGCTATTTCGCAACAATCCCATGGGCCTATCCACTGATATTCCTACTGATAGCCATCGGACCCACCATCAAGGTCGTAATGAACACAGTCAACGCCCTCGAAGGCAAAAACACCTCCAAACACCTCCTGAGCAACTAAAGTTCCGCGAAGAACCAGCTCTAGACCATCTTTAGCAAAACAGACCGGAAGTTAGAGCAAAACCCATTTTTTGTTATCCTCCGAGAGATTCTTGCATGCAACAAAATTTCGGCGCGCTTAGGGGCATTTGCAGAGTTTTTCCAGTCCAGACTTTATCAGAATTATTCCCACTATCATCGCGGTGGTCGCAGGAACTCCCACAACACTCGAAACGAGAGGAGCAATAGCATAGGCCAGCGACTGAAAATCACCATATTCGCTTCTCTTGCCGCAGAAGCGCCAATCGACGCAGATCTTGGCCCTCAACTTCTCCAAGGACCCAGAGACGAATGATTTGCCCCTCTGAACCGCATTCTGCTTCGTGACCGACCCGGCCGAAGGATAATCCGGCGAGATGAGTGATCGGCCCAATTCCTCGTAGAGATCATCGACGCTCTTGGACAGAAGACGTTCTACGTCGGAAGACAAGCGAACCCCGCTCGTTGAGAGTTGAGACCGTAGTTAAGCCCAACCATGAACCGCCATCAGCTTGTTCCCCTGTGTGGGGTCTGGACTCAGATTTCAGCGCTTTCTTTCCTCTAAATATGGGGTGATCGAGCAAGGGGCTTGAGCTCGCAATTCCTTGAAAGGATCAGACCTGCTCGTTCGATGCCTTGAGAATGAAGAAGCCGAATTTGTCTTTCACGTCCCGGGCGAAGAAACCCTTGCCATCACCGACTCCCTTGGACAATCAAAAAAGATCAAACTCATCACAGTTCGCCATGAGCAGGCCGCCGCCTTCATGGCTGGGGTCTACGGACGCCTCACTGGACGACCGGGAATCTGTGTTGCAACACTGGGACCCGGTGCCACAAACCTTGCAACCGGAATCGCAGACGCTAACGTAGACAGAGCACCTCTAATCGCTGTAACAGGGCAGGCAGCTCTGGAGCATTTCCACAAGGAGTACCATCAATACGTCGACGTAGTCAGTATCCTCCGTCCGATAACGAAGTGGAACACGCGGATTTTCAAAGCGGACACGATTCCCGAAGCTGTGAGGAAGGCTTTCAGGACCGCTGAGGCGGAGAAGCCTGGCTCATGCCATCTGGAAGTCCCCGAGGATATCGCAGACGAAGCTGCCCACACTACGCCGATCCCTCAGATTGCGGGGCCAGAACAAGCTCGTCCTACAACCAGTCAGATTCAACAAGCCGGCCAACTCATCAACAAATCGAAGGCACCACTAATTCTCGCAGGCAACGGAATCATCAGGGCGCGGTCCACTGGACCCTTCCGCGAGTTCCTGGCCGAGGCGAAGATTCCAGTAGCGCACACATTCATGGGCAAGGGTGCGTTGCCTGACGATAATCCTCTCAGCCTGTATGCGATTGGAGTGCCATCCCAAGAACTAGTCAGCAAGGCCTTCGAACTCGCAGATCTGATTCTAGCAGTGGGCTACGATCTTGTCGAATATGCTCCGTCACTCTGGAACCCTCGTAATGACAAGACTATAATTCATGTGGACAGCACGAGCGCCGAGATTGACACAAATTACCAGCCGAGCATACAACTTGTTGGGCATATTGGCCAGACGCTATCGATTCTAACGGGCCAAGTCAAACCTCGACCGAGCAATTTTGCAAAATCCGTAAGGGACAGCATTCTGGCAGAAGCCACAGCCAAATCGCAAGACGACTCGTATCCGCTGAAACCGCAACGGATTCTGCATGATCTACGAGAGGCGTTGAAACGGGATGACATTCTCGTCAGCGACGTGGGCGATCACAAGCTCTGGATCTCACGACTGTTTCCAACATACGAGCCGAACACCGTGCTCATTTCCAACGGATACGCCAGCATGGGCATAGGACTCCCAGGAGCCATAGCCGCCAAGCTAGTCCATCCCAGTCGACGAGTCGTCGCAGCGTGTGGAGACGGTGGATTCCTCATGACAATGCACGAACTAGAGACCGCAGTCCGGCTAGGAGTCGGAATTACCGCGGTTGTGTTCCATGACAATGCTTTCGGATCAATAAAGAGAAAACAGCTGGCGCGTTTCGGGCGGACCTCAGGAGTGGATTTCGGGAATCCAGACTTCGTCCAACTGGCGAAGTCGTTCAATGCTCAAGGCTATCGTCCGAGCAGAGCTTCCGAACTAGTCTCGATGCTTGAGAGCGCTCTCGATTCGCATAGGCCAAGTGTGATTGATGTACCGGTGGATTACTCTTGAGACATGTGCGCGTGCTTGAAGGAGAGCCTAGGGTTTGCCTCTCAGCCTTAGGGTTCTGAGGATCACCCAGTAAGCCAAGGCGCCCAGAGCCGCGAGCGGCAGAGATGTTTCCAACAAATTAGAGAGTACGACCGTGTTCAGTAACTGTCCACTAAAGACGGAATCTCTGAGAGCGGTAGCAGCCAGGCTGAGAGGGTTATAGTCGGCAATTGTCGCGATTGGACCTGGAAGGTATTGGGCGATCGTCTTTGCTGAATAGAAGACAGTGCTGATAGTAATGAGAGAAACTTGGAGGGCTTGAGCGTAGACCCAGTATATTTCTCCCCGTCTCGAGATGCTGGCGAAGAAAGCTGCCAGACCGGCTAATCCAGTTGCGAGAACGAACATGAATGGAACCAGCAAGATCGCATTCAGGATATTTTGAGGATGAACCGCGAAAGAGGCGATTATCAGAAGTGCAGATGAGTAAACCACTCCTCCGAGACCCCCAGAAATAATGTACGCAACGACTAGCCCCGATGTTCTGATG
>Ga0209588_1000141_pt1 | contig 20942 bp, 18 predicted proteins | sample Rivendell_Oct201_10_FD_188351 | JGI IMG/M metagenome (GOLD analysis project Ga0209588, IMG submission 188351) | Vadose zone soil microbial communities from the Eel River Critical Zone Observatory, Northern California, USA -... | ecosystem: Host-associated > Plants > Roots > Rhizosphere > Soil ...
CACGTTACTATAGTGACCTGAAGAACGGCTGGACGAAACCCACCGACCAGAGCAAGATCGTCAAGGAGACGAAAGCAACCGCGCTCATCGACGGCGGCCAGAGCCTCGGCCAAGTCGTCGGACGCAAAGGAATGGAGTTGGCAATAAGAAAGGCGAAGGAGACCGCGATAGGAATCGTCTCAGTAAAAAACTCCCACCACTACGGAATCGCCGGATACTACAGCCTCATGGCACTAGAACATGACCTAATCGGCGTAAGCATGACAAACGCCGCCCCACTCGTCGTCCCAACATTCGGCCGAACAGCCGTTCTCGGAACAAACCCGATCAGCCTCACCGCCCCCGCCTCCAAAGAGAAGCCATTCGTCCTAGACATGGCTACCTCAGTTGTCCCCAGAGGAAAACTAGAAGTCTATGATCGACTGAAAAAGAAAATGCCGCTCGGCTGGGCTGTAGACGCAACTGGAAGAGGAACATCTGATCCACACTCAGTCCTAGATGCACTCTCAAAGAGACTTGGCGGAGGAATCCTCCCGCTGGGTGGAGAGGGAGAGGAACACTCAGGTCACAAAGGCTACGGACTTGCGCTAATGGTAGACGTGCTCTGCGGCGTTCTGAGCGGATCAGCGACGGGGCTTGGCGTAGACGTGGATAAGACGAAGCCCAACGTGGGCCATTTCTTTATGGCTTTAGATCCGGCTGCGTTTCGTCCACTAGAAGATTTCAAACGAGACATGGACCGGCTATCTCAAGAGCTGAAGAATTCGCGCAAAGCAGAGGGACAGAATCGGATCTACGTCCACGGTGAGAAAAGCTATGCTAGAATGGACAAGTACAGGAGAGAAGGCATTCCTCTGGGGACAGCAGTCGTAGAGTCGTTGAAACAAGTAGGTACCGAGCTAGGCGTTCCATTGTCATTATAGTATCCGTTTGAAGAATCGGATATGCCAAGAGCGGCACCTCAGGAAAACCCGAAACTATCAGTCCGAAATTCCGATATAGCAAAGGAATCCCTTCTGAAGAAGAGTTGAGCAGGAGATGGAACCGTGGGATGTCGTAATCATTGGCGGCGGAATCCTTGGAACCTCCGTCTCCTACTGGATAGGAAACCAGTACGAGGGACAAGTTGCGGTCTTAGAAAAGGAACAAGACGTAGCGGTTCACACATCGAGACGGAACACAGGCGTAGTCCATCGTCCCTTCTATCTCGATCCAGTCAAGCGACGAATTTTTGCGAGATGCTCCCAGGCCGCTTACGGCATGTGGAAATCCTACGCTAGTGAGCGCAGGCTTCCATGGGAGCCCGTTACGACTCTGGAAGTAGCAACGCGGCCCGAGGATGTGAAAAGGGTCGAAAAGTACTATCATTGGGGGCTTCAGAATGGAATGGGGGAAGATGAGCTTGAGGTTCTCAATGCTGAGGAGGTTCGAAGGCTCGAACCGCATGTTCGTGGCTACGGTGCCATCTGGTCAAAGACCGATACCTCTGTGGACTATCATGCTTTTACCAAATCGCTCCGGGCGGATGCTGAAAGCGAAGGTGTCAAGTTCCTAACGGGAATAGAGGTCGGATCTGTCAAAGTAGCTGGAGATTCGTTGGAGATCCTCCCGAGAGGAAATGGCGGGGAACCTATTCGAGCTCGATTCGTCATAAACTGCGCTGGAGGCAGCTCACTCCGCATTGCGCACATGCTTGGACTAGGAACTGAATACTGCGACTTGAACTTTAGAGGAGAATACTGGGAGATAGGTGACCAGTGGACTTACTTGGCTAAGAGAAATATCTACACGGTGGCGCAGCATCCCGAGCTTCCGTTTCTGGACCCGCACTGGATCGTGCGAGCCGACGGGAGGAGAGAGATAGGGCCGAACGCGGTGCCCGTCGCGGGCCCTTACGTCTATAGAGGATTCTTCAGGAACCCAGCAGAGGCAATAAAGAAGATATTCGAACAGCCAATCGCCAACAAGATAGCTCTACTCTACAACCGTGACTTTCTCGAATTAGCGGGTCAGGAGTGGCTCTCTTCCATATCAAAGGGCGAGATGGCGCGACGAGCTCAAGAGTTCATCCCCGAGCTGAAGGTACAGTATCTGACAAGGCCAGGAATCGCAGGTGTTAGGGCGCAGGTGATTGATCGCAAGGGGAATTTCATCAAAGAGGCGATCGAGCTCCAGGGACCCCGCTCGTACCATATCACGAATTACAATTCTCCCGGAGCAACGGGGTCTCCGGCGTATGCAGCTTGGCTCGTAGACAAGCTCGGCCAGAATGGCCATCTTAGCCATCTGAGGCGTGCGGCAGCAATGAGTGGACCTTGGGATTTCAGAACGATAAGTGAACAGATCGACAATGGAGCAGGATAGGCTGGATCATTTCAGTTCGGGAGCAGTGTCGAGCGAGGGTGGGACGACAGAGATTTTCGGAACGGACTAGATCGACTCCTGTCACGAACAACGTTGAGATTTTTAGCGGATGATCGTGAAGGAGAACTGGTTGTTCCTCTGGGTGATCAGCGTGATCGTGTAGCTGTTTCCGGATTGAAAGGTGAAGGCGCTTCCGGTATGCGTGCAGCTGCTGCAGGCTGTGTTGATGGGGAGGAAGACGCCGGTTCCGTTGACTATGCTCGCCGGTGATGCGGCTGGGACTGTCCAGCTGGTTCTTGCGTATTGGTTGCCGTTTTGGTCTTGGACGTAGTAGCTGGCTAGGGTGGTGGGGGTGGAGCCTGTGTTTCTCAAGTATAGGGTTAGTTTCATGTTGCTGGTGTCGAAGCCCTGGGTTTCTATGGTGAGGATCTCTCGGCCGGTGGGTGGTGCGGGGAGGATTGCTCCGAAGACTCCTTGGGACCAGGAGTAGACTATGACTGTCATGACTACGACTATGACTACGAGTAGGAGGGTGGCGAGTATGGTGTCTAGTCCCTTCCGGTTGTAGTGTCTGTACAGCATGACTGTCCGCTGTCCCTTGTTCGTTCTCGTCTATCGGGTCTGTCTCTCAAACCTGTGTCGTCACCCCATTAGAAGCGAGTGAGTAACATCGAAGGACTGGGAGAGAGCAGAGTCTTCGGGTTATTTCTCGTACGGTGAGATTGTATTATGCGTCTTCTGGTCAACTCTTCTAAACAGCTGTCTTGTGTCGCGGGGAGTAACTGCTTTTGAGATTTTTTGGATAGGGTCTCCGCCAGCTGAAGCTATTCTGGGCGACCCTCGCGTATTAGGGCGGAGAATAGAACGGTCCACCGTTTTTCGAGGTGCAAAATATCAGCATGATTCAACGTGAGGATCTCGCAGATTCAAAACCGCCCGCCCCGATTCCGGAACAGGCTTCATTCTGTGCTCGTTCGCTTTGGGACAGAACAGTTTGGGAGGTTTCTCTTGTACACGCCGAGTCCGGCAAATTATTACTCTTTGTTAATTCCCTTCGGACTGCGACTCTTGTGTCCCGAGTATCAAGTGCAATTGAGAATTCTTGGCTGGTAACGGATTTGGTAACCGTGAATGGTAACATGGGCGGGGAAGGGCCTGAGTTCTTTCCGCTTAAGGGCAAACATCGTGAAAATGTGAGCGTTAACTTACGTTTAGTCTGCCGTTCTGCATGAAAATGTGGATAGTGCAAAAGATGTTGCAGAACACGTTGAAGCTTCCGGGTTGGTTCGCCACGAATCTGACGTCAGAGCACTCACCTGGGGAGAGTGTCAGTCCGCTGTCGAAATAATGAGCTATCGCAAAACCATGAGCCTGAGACGTGTCATTGTTAACGACATGGATGACTACGTTCTCACCTAGGGAGACGTTCATCACGGGCCACGGGTTAGGATGATATTTGCTTCCATTAAAGCCGACGTTGAATCCTTCGTTTGCCATTATTACCGTAAAAATTGCAGCATTGGCCGGGCCACCGGGTCGGATCGAACAGTTTGGTCCGCTCGGTCCGATAAGATGAAACGCATACGCAGTTGAGGCAAAACCTACTACGATTATGACTGCTGCTAAGGCTGCGATCACTCGTCTAGAGAGCTTCAGTATTGCCTGTTCCTCCTCGGATTCGGGTATGATACCTCATCACGAGTGGAATAATGCCGCGAAATATATTGCAATGAACCCGAGTACGATCGGCACTGCGATCTTAATAGAATCTTCAGAGGTCGCCAACTCTTCCGAACGAAATAAAGGTCGGGACAATCTCAAAGCGGCATAGATCGAAGTGCCGGTGCCCAACGCAAAAAAGTACGTTGTGCCAAACCCAGCTAAGAATCCCGTAGCAGGTCCCATGATAAAGTAGCCCACCGGGGCTCCAACAAGAGACGGGAGAACGAAAACCATGCTCAGGAAAAACACATCTCTAATCCGACCTAAAATACGAGAGCCCGTTCCATTGGAATAAACACAGTAGCAGGCTCCTGCCATCATCGGCTCAAGGCCCTTATGCAACAAATACGCGACACCCGCTGAAACTCCCCCAAACGCATCGAGTAGAGAATTGCTGGATGTAGAGTATGCGGTCGCACCAAAAGCGGCGGCTTCGCCAAGACCGTGGATTCCTATGGCCGCGGCAACAAGAACAGATATGGCCACGCTGAGCCCTCCAGCCCTCGATTCTGAAGAGAAAACACTACGCCGCCGATCTAGCCAGAAGACTGAAAGCACACCAATTACGAACAGCCCCACAGCCGCGACTTGGGCAACGCCTCCCGTGAATCCAGCGTTAACATCCAAAAGCGCCGAGCCCTGAATTGTATCCACAAAAAACCAGAGAAAAACGCCGAGGGCGAATGCCGCGAGATACTTCGGTCTTACGACATGTCCCGCCCACACAATTACAAGCAATCCCACAAACGCGGGAATCCATGTTGAGCCCAACCAGGCCAGAAAACCCTCAACGAATCCTATCATGGGCACCCATCCCGGTGCGCGCATTTTGAGACTTATGGCTCAACTCCCGAACAAGATTCTCTTGACCGACCTTCATGCATAATCTAGCAGGGTTGTCTTGCGCCTTGGTCTTGGACCTCTATTCTTTACAGTTGCTAGGTAACGGTGCATCCGTTCTTCCTTCCTCAAGCTAGTCCAGTAATATGCCTCGTCGATTGTCCCTTCAGTCATCAACACTGTAGTCTTACCTGCCCTAGTTCGGCCCGTTCGTCCGCGCCGCTGAATCATTCGAATCTCAGACGGGACAGCCTCGTAGAATATCACATGATCAACGTCCGGCACGTGCAAGCCCTCCTCTCCAATGCTCGTGGTTACCAGTACGTTGTGTTTGCCGTCCCGGAATTCTTCGAGAATCTGCATTTGTTCGCTCTGGCTTAGACCAAGATCCCCGGTGTTTCTGCTGGCCTGTCCTACGAAACGAACGGGCCGGACAGCATCCATGAGACTAAGATCTTCCACGATAGTCTCGACACTATCTCTAAACTGAGTGAACACGATAACTTTGGAGTCGGGACTGGATTGAAGGTCTTTCGAGATTAGCTCTCGGAGTCGTTTCTGTTTCGGATGCGGGATCTTTGCGAGAGCAGCGGACAGTTTTTGGGCTTCAATTACTCGAGGATCACGGGCGAGTCCGCGAGCTGATCGCGTGCTAGCCCTTTCCAGCTTGGAGAGAAATCGATCCGCGCTCTGCGACCCCTGAGTCTCGAGAAGATCAATAGCATGGTTCAGCGACATTGCTTGTGCCTGGAGTTGTACTGCCCCAAATAGAGCGCCACCTCCACCTCTTCTCAAGCTACCGTGGAGTTTCTCGCCTAAGTCTAGAAGGATCCTCTTGCTGATCCTTACGTTGGCTGGGAGTTGATGCATCGCTCTAAGCTTGTTTATTCTCTCGTCAAGGCCCGCCCGGAGGATCTTGCTTACCTCCTTGTACTTCTCAGGAAGCGCCAGTCGCTCATAGTCCAACGACACTTCTTTGACGTATGGCGTGACGTCCTCATCAGCCTCGGTACGAGTCTCCACGTTAGTAATGGCTAACTTTTCACAGATTTCGTCGACCCTGCTCTTCTTCGCACTTGGAGACGCTGTCAGCCCAAGAATCAACGGATTGTTTGCTTGTGACTTGTATGCCTGAGCCACCTCAGAGTACGCGTAGCTTCTGACACATCTGTGAGCTTCGTCGAATACGATAAGAGATACCCTTCTCAAGTCGTATCGTCCTGATGAAACATCATTTCTGATGACCTCGGGCGTCGCAAACACTAGAGTCGATTCGGCAAACGCCGATTCCCTCATTGGGGCCGGGGTCTCGCCGGTGAGAACGACCGATCTTGCCCCTCGATCTGGAAAATGGTCTTTGAAGAATTCGGCATGTTGAACCACCAGTGGCCTCGTAGGCGCTAAGACAAGGATCTTGCCTTCTGGAAAAATCGAGAGGCGGTCAGCCGCAACAAGCATTGCCACAATTGTCTTCCCAAGCCCAGTCGGCAAGACTACGAGAGTGTTAGCCGCCAGAGCGGATTTTGCAATTGCTCTTTGATACTCTCTGGCTTCAATTACCTCTGGTTGCAAAGTCTACGGACGGAATTCGTGCACTAGTTCCTAAGGGTTCGGGGAAGGGTAGTTCAGCGGGGCGTTCCGGAGGAGGAAAAAGTGTCTACGCCCATATTTAGTTACTAGGAGAGCGCTTGAGAGCCAGGCTCCCAGAGCGGTTATCTCGACTACCATTCGAACGGGCCGGTCGAAGAAGAGAAATCCTGTTAGTCCGAGCAATAATGCAACAAGTGCCAGAAATTGGTATCTGTCTACGAAGTGGAAATCCGATAGCCCCGCTCTCCAGGACTTGAAAGCTGTGGCCAGATAGAGGAGGAGTCCTCCCCCCGCGAAAATACCTACTGAAACGGGACTCCAGTACTGCAATTTTAGGACCAGCAATCCGATCTCGTCGGCGACGAGTCCCAACCCGATACCTGCGACGAGAGCACTATCCCATCTTGCTCTCGCGTCAGAAGCGTAGACCATTATCCCCAATGAGACTAGTAACAGGAGAGCGCCATAGTACATGTGATGAAATCTGAAACCTTGAACCCTGATGACGGGACAGCTCTGAGTGCAGACTGATTCGAGGGTGACGAAGAGCCGTGCGATTCCTATTGAGACCGTGTAGCCGAGTGAGACGAAGAATAGCCCCACGGGGCCAAGGAAGGAGCCGGCTCGCTTCATTCTAGTAACGCCATAGCGCTTTCATTCTCTTTAACCTATCCGGTTACATTATTGATTCTGGTATACGTGAAGACAACCCTCATTTATCGGCTAAGCAAAAACAAAGCTCTAAAAAAAGGCGAGACCAGCAATAACTCTCTACCGTCTTCAGTGAAACGCCAGTGACTGTTGAGGTCTTGTAATGAAGTGGAAGGAGCTTAGGCACAATGGTGTTGCTTTTCCACCAGCCTACGAGCCTAAAGGACTCCACATCAACATCCGGAACGAGACAGTCCGTCTTTCTCCCGACGCCGAAGAGATGGCCTACGCGTGGGGAAAGAAGAGAACAACACCCTACGTCCAGGACCCAGTTTTTCAAAGCAACTTCCTCTCTGACTTTGTAAAAGTACTCCCTGTCAACTTTGCCGGTGCGAAATATTCGGAAATCAACTTCAGACCGGTCTACGAGTATCTGTCAAAGGAAGAGCTTCTCAAGTCAGACAAGGAGCTCAAGAAGAAGGTAGCAGCTCAGCGAAAGGAGCTTCGCTTTCAATTGAAGGAGAAGTACGGCTACGCAGTTATCGATGGCACAAAGACCGAGTTTGCAAACTACATGGTCGAGCCTCCGAGCATATTCATGGGGCGGGGAAGTCACCCTATGCGGGGCCGCTGGAAGCCGAGAATATTCCTTGAGGACGTGGTTCTGAATCTCTCGGAGGATGCTCCTTTACCACCTGGGAAGTGGAAGGAGATTGCTCATGATCACGAGTCTATCTGGCTGGCCTATTGGGTGGACAAACTGAGCCAGGTTAGGAAGTATGTCTGGCCCTCTGATGTCTCGGATCTGCGCCAAGAACGGGACAAGATGAAGTACGATAAGGCAAAGAAACTTCGGAGAAAGCTTTCAGATGTTCGCGGGTTCATCGAGAAGAACCTTCACTCGCCTGATGTTAAGGTCCGGAAGTTGGCGACTGCGTCCTATCTCATCGACAACTTGGCGATGAGGGTAGGTGATGAGAAGGAGGAGGACGAGGCTGACACAGTCGGTGCCTCAACTCTTCGGGTCGAGCACGTCAAGTTCCTTCCGGCAGGGGTCGAGTTTGATTTTCTCGGAAAAGACAGCGTGCGATGGCAGAAGACCCTCAAACTAGAGGGTGGTGAAAGTCCAATCCGACGGAACCTCCAGGAGTTTGTGGCAAACAAGAAGCCTGAGGATCTCGTCTTCGACGGCATTACCTCCGCTCACGTTAACAAGTTTCTGGGCAAGTCGGCGAGGGGTCTTACGGCCAAGGTCTTCAGAACACATCATGCTACCGAAACGGTGCAGAGCTATCTAGGCCGACACAACGGATTCAAACCGAACGACCCAGGATTCGTCAAGTTGTATCATGCCCGGGTCGCGAACCTGGAGGCGGCGATCAGATGCAACCACAAGCGGACCCCCCCGAAGACCTGGGAAGGCACTCTCGACAAGAAGCAGCAGCAGCTTGCTGATCTGAAGAAACGTACGACGAAAACCGATAAGCAGGCTCAGCGGCTCGCAGAGAGGATGAAGAAGCTGAAACTGAACATTGATTTACAGAAACGGACCCGGGATTACAATCTGAATACTTCTCTCCGCAACTATATTGATCCAAGAGTCTACAAGAACTGGGCGAACAAGGCAGAGTTCGACTGGACCTCGATATACCCGAAAACGTTGCAGAGAAAGTTTCTCTGGGCGACGAAGAGCAGGGCTCAATAGAGTCGCGAAATATTCTGAATGACTCATTTCCAGATGGGTCTCGTCGAGTCTTTTAGAAGATGGAACGTGTCATTTCCATGATCTTTCCGAAATCGTTCAAGAGTCCAGCGTAGTTTTCATCAGCTCCTGCCCAGACTTGGCGTTTGCTAGTGATTGTGTTCTTAGCGTCGGCCACTGACATCCCTGACTGCATTAGATAGGCAGCAGCGAGAGTTGGGCTTCTTCCTCTACCCTTTAGGCAGTGGAGAACAACTTTCTTCCCGGAGTCGACATTATCACCGATGACCGCCGCCGAGATTTTGAGCCTGCTTATGGGAATCGGCTGTCCTGATTCAGGCACCACTGGAGTTCTCTCATCGTAGTTGATGCCTAGTTCACGACACCAACCTTTCTCTTCGGAACTTCCCGTCACGTCCATTATCACAAGCTCGCTCCCAAATTTCCGTTTGAGTTCAACCAGGTCGTTTTTTGTGGGAGCGGCACCGATCCAGAGCCTCTCTCGAATGATCTCAGTAAGGTCCAACTTGAACAGACTTCAAGACTTACTCGTTATTAGGATGACGGTTTCCCAGATTGTCGCTCGCCATGACAGCGACTAACCACAACCTTCTGGTATGCACCGATGTCGTCGACGAAAAAAGCGTCAAGATCCTTCCAAAATATTCCAAGGTCTACAAGCTCGCCGATCTAGCGGAAGAGCGCCTCGACGAACTTCTCTCTTCGATTGATTCTCTCTTGGTGTTCTCTTGGCCCCGGCAACTGACGAGCGATAGGTTACGAAGAATGACCAGTTTGCGTTTCATTCAGAGCATTCTCGCAGGCGTCAACCACATCCCATTCGCAAGTCTCAACAGCAACGTAATCGTAAGCAGTAATGCTGGAGCTTACTCGGACGAAGTCGCCGAGTATGCATGGGCCCTACTCCTATCTGCAGCTAAGCGAGTTGTAGAGCTCCATGTGTCACTTCGAGAGCAGAAATGGACTCTCAAACGGACTCTCGACGAAGGGAGTGAGATAACCGTGCTGAGGGAGAAAATCCTGGGCGTGCTCGGATTTGGCGGAATCGGGAGCGTTGTTGGGCGAATCGCTAAGGGGTTTGGCATGCAAGTGTACGCGTTTTCCAGGAAAAAGTCCGCAGTAAAGGAGGTCAAGTTCTTCACGGGAACGAGCGGATTGACCAATCTTCTGAAGAGATCCGACGCAATAGTCCTCGCTCTTCCCCTGACAGGTCAAACGGCAAGGATCATCAACGCGGAGCGGTTGTCTGAGATGAAGAAAGACGCGATTCTCGTCAACATCGCTCGAGGAGAACTCGTTGACGAGAAGGCGATCTACGAACACCTTGTGGCCAATCCGAATTTCCGATACTCTACAGACGTATGGTGGTACAGGGAATCACGAGAATCCCTCAAGACAGACTATCCCTTCCTTTCGTTGCCGAATTTCATAGGGACGCCGCACGTCTCGGGTCCGTCAGGTCTCGCTACGGGACGACCTGTTCAGTTGGCTGTAGAAAACACCATCAGATTCCTAAGAGGCCTCAAGCCTCGAAACATAGTGAACCCGGAAGATTACAAGACGAGCTACCCATACTAGCGAACCATCAAAAATCAACCGTTAGGAGAGTAGCTTGGTCAGAAGGGTAAGAGAAACGTTCCCTCCAGATATGACCAGAACAACCCGGTCACCTAGTTTTCTGGACTCCTCAGTTTTCGAAAGAACTGCCAGCGGTGCTGATCCCGATGATTCAGGAAAGATGTGAGCCTCATGCATCAGTAGTTTCATTGCTGAGAGAATCTCATCATCTGAGACGCTGAACATTCCATCAACGTTCTTCTGACAAGCCTCCAAGGTCAGTTCTCCTACTGATGCGGGGATTAGTCCGTCAGCGATCGATTTTGGGTCCTCGATCCTAACAATCTTCCCTGCGCTAAGGGACGCTGCCATCTTGGTGGCTCCGCTTGGTTCCACTCCGAAGACCTTTGCGGCGGGCTTGAGAGATTTGATGGCGATCGATATTCCGGAGATGAGCCCTCCTCCACCAACAGGAACTATGACCGAGTCGAGGTTGTCGAGCTGCTGTGTAATCTCCAGCCCGCATGTTCCTTGACCAGCGATAACGTCGGGATCGTTGAAGGGTGGCACGAAGGTCGCACCAGTATGGGCAGCGATCTCACGAGCCTTTTCTTCTCGATCAGAATGGTACCTTCCGAATCTTACAACCTCTGCTCCGTACTCCTCTATGACATCGACCTTCTCCTTGACTGCGGCCTCAGGGACGACGACCGTGCATTGCTTTCCTAGCATGCGTGAGCTGTAGGCTACTGCTATGCCATGATTCCCCGATGATGCGGCCACTATGTTCTTGGCAGAGATCTTGCTGATTTTGTTGTAGGCTCCGCGAATCTTGAAGACGCGTATTGGCTGGAAGCATTCAAGCTTCAGGTAAACACTTCTGCTGAATCTTCGAGAGAGAGCTGGCGATTCGACCAGCGGAGTTCTAGAAGCGACTCCGGAGATTCGACGGGCAGCAGCCTCTATGTCAGCTAGTCTTGGCAGTCCTTCGGATGGCATATCGTTTCTGCACGTTTCTTCGGAAGCTCTTTAACCTGTAATTTAGTTGCTTGAACCGTTTAACGAAATGCTTCCAACCGCTGGAGTCAACAGAGTTTTTGGCCTCCTCGACCTGCTGAGAGCGTACAACGGTAAGACTGACGTGGCCACCCTCACCATAGACCTGAGGATTGCTCTTGACGAACTGCTCCCGATAATCGATACCGCGGAATACCTCGGCCTCGTGGCTGTTCAGCAAGGAGACATCACTCTAACCGACCTCGGCAAGAAAGCCCTGAACGGTAAAATACCGGAGCGGAAGAAGATAGTTCACGACAAACTAGTGGGATTGGAGCCATTCTCTGACATCGTTCGGATGGTTCATGAGAAGAAACAGTTGAGCCGATTCGAACTGGCTAGATTCCTAAGTTCAAAGTTCGGCTACACGACGGATCTTCCGACGATTATCAACGTGCTCATAAGCTGGGGCGTGTTTGCTGGACTATTCAGATATGATGGGCAGTCCGAGAGCCTACAGCCAAGAGAAGCGTCTTAGCTGATTTTAGAAATAATTCTGTCCGAATAATCAAACATTGCAGGGTCCCTCTGGTTCCTAGGCCTCTCTAGCGTTATCTGAATGTCATCAACGATCTTCGCGGGCCTATGATTCAAGACTATGACCCGGTCAGCCATATAGACCGCCTCCTGAACATTATGGGTCACCATCACGACGCAATTTGTAGCGTACACGGGGTCTCTCCATATCTCCAGGACTTCTTGCCGAAGGTTCTCCGCGGTGAGCGCGTCAAGGCTGGAGAAAGGCTCGTCCATCAACAACACTTCAGGTTGGAGCGCCAGAGCCCGTGCGATCCCGACTCTCTGTTTCATTCCGCCGGATAGTTCCTTTGGATAAGCGGTCTCGAAGCCTTCAAGGCCCACGTCCTGAATGTATTTTTTGGCAATCTTCACCTGCTCGTCTTTCGGGACCGTCGTCGCTTGGAGCGCCATCTCAACATTGCCGAGGACCGTCTTCCATGGTATCAAGGCGAAGGTCTGGAAGATTACCCCGATCTTGGGGCTGGGCGCGGTAACGGGTTGACCATGAAAGAGAACTTTACCGGTTGTAGGGCTATCCAGTCCATCTATTATCCGGAGAAGAGTGCTCTTGCCGCATCCCGAGGGTCCTACGATGCAGAGGAATTCCTTGTAGACGTTGAAGTTGATGTCGTCGAAGACTGTCGTGCTCTTGCCTTCTCCAGGATAGACTTTGGAGATGTCCTTGATTTCGAGAAGGGGCTCGGCGGGTTGGGAAACGTTCTTGATGTCAGGAAGAGGTTCGTTAGGTTGGGTCAAAGCGTTCTAGGCCTCGAACTTGTATCGATCAGCCTTTCTGAGCAGCCGTCTCCAGACGAGCCTGTTGATCGCCAAGACTGTCGCGGTCATGGCGAGCAGGGCAGCGAAGATCTCCACTGAGGAGAGTAGAACGTTCGGTAGATTTGAAGCCTCCACGAGGAAAGAGCCGAGCCCAGGCACATTTGCGCTCGGGTCAATGTATTCGGAGACTATCAGCGCGTTCCATCCTCCTCCCCAGGCTTGAATGCTGCCAATAAGGATCGCAGGAAAGGCGGCTGGAACTAGGATCTGTTTCACGTATCGTCCTCCGCTGACTCTGTAGGCCTTAGTCGCTTCGTTGATGTCGTTCGGAACACTGTTGACCGCTCCAACTATGTTGAAGAGAAGATACCATTGCATGCCCGTCAAGAGAAGGATAATTGAGGCAAAGTTGAGGGTCACTCCGAGATAAGGAGTGTTCCTGAAGGGATCAACGAGTATTATCACAACCAGAGGAAACAACGCGGTCGCTGGAATCGATTGGCCGATGTCGAAGATTGGAACCAGCCATCTAGAGAGCCTCTGGCTTCTCGCGATGAGTATTCCTGCAGCAAGGGTCCAGCCAAGCGCGATTAGGTAGGCGGTGACGAGCCTTGAGAGAGAGAAGAGGGTCAGCCCAATAAGCTGGAAGGCGGTCACGTTAGCTGCCAGTACAGTTAACGCGTTTAGGATCGACTCGGATCTTGGGGCGATGAGGAGTTCGAGGCCGAAGGCTACCAGCCCCAGAAAAATCGCGTAGCTCAATAGTCTTCCCCAGAAGGGTATTCTGCTGATGCGTTCGGGAAACTTCAATCTCTCAGTGGCGTGGAGAAGCTTTGTGACTCGGACAACTTCGAGGGCCCTAGTGACGATCGATCTTTGCGATTTGTAGAACGTGCGGACTGGCGCCACGATGCGATCTTCGGCCTTCCTGACTCCCTCAGAGACGCCGCTCCTTGGAGTCGCGGTTGTCCTGGGGGCGGCGGTTGATTCGTACTTATACTTCTCCGCTTTTACCCCTAAGGGTCTCCATACCAGTTGGTCGATCGCGTAAATGATGCCGACGAGAATGATTAGCCCGAAAAGAGCAGAGGCAATGTCTGAATTGCGAGACGCCTGAGCGATGTATGAACCGAGGCCCCCCGCCGAGATTGGCGATCCCCTGAACGGAACGTATTCTTCGATTGGAATAAGGTACCAGCCCGATCCCCAAGCCAGTATGCTGGTCCAGATGAGTTCAGGATAGACCGCCGGGAGCACGATTTGTCGAAGATATCTCACACCATTGAGCCCGTACGCGCGCGATGCTTCTTTGATGTCAGCCGGAATGGCGTTAATTCCTGCTATGACGCCGAAAGTCGGCGACCAAGCCATTGCTGTGAAGATCAAAATGATGGTGGCTACCTGAAGGCCGACAGGGTTAGCCTCCAAGCCAGTTCCAAGGAAGATAGCAAACACGATTGGGAGGTATCCCAGCACAGGGACGGACTGGAAAATATCCAGCAAGGGCAAAAGTACGTGTGAGGCTCGATGACTCATCGCCGTCGCAATACCATAGGATAGAGCGAAAGCTAGGGCTATCGCATAAGCAATTGTCATTCGGCCCAAGGTGAAAATTGCGAACAGAGGAAGCTGAGGGGTAAGTGTGTTCTTGATGATCGAATTCAAACCGCCATTCACGACTACCTCGACGACGAGAAGAAAAATTGCAGTGACAATCACAACTCCTTCGACGGTTCTGATAATGCGAGGCTTTGACCCTCGGGCCCAGAATCTAGGCTGGCGGATACTGGGAGAAGAGAATCCTAGTGGACACATGGGCCCTGATCCACCATCGTTTCGGAATCGGACGGTCGCTCTATGTTATAAAAGGGCAATCCAAGCCGACCGCGCATAAGTCGATTCTCAGACTCAGAGCTCTAGAGGACTAGGCTAGAGGACTAGGCTGACGGGAGAGATTCGTTTTGCGATTGAGCCGAATTTCTCGTAGCTCTGAGTTCTCAGTGCTACCAAGTCGTTTAGGATTGTCTGCATCTCCGGCTCCTGTCCTAGGTTCCGGAGATAGTCTATTGTTAGGTCACTGTCGTGAATGAATCCTAGAAGATCCTGCCAGGATCGAAGCCGGGATAGTAACCTCGCAGTCCTCTTAGACCGAAATAGTTCAGCTAGATATCGGAGTCGTCTGCAGTCCATTCTCAAGAGATGCAGGTCCCGGACGTTCGTGGAGTCCTGGAGGACTAGCGGCAGCCGACTGTTTATCGCCAAGATGAGCTGGTTCGTGGTCTTGTTGAGTCGTTTCTGAAGTTTCGGGTTTGACAGGTCTTTCTCGCCTACTTTCGGTATGGGCTGTTTCTGGAGTGCGAGTGTCTGTCGCCTCGCAGCTTGAAGCTGAGACTCTCGGGTCTCCTTGATTTTCGCGATCTGGTTGTCGATGCTCGCTTCGGGATTGTAGGTAGAAATTTTCGAGATAACAATGTCAAGGTCTCTGACTTTCGCGTTCGCCTTAGACGCCTGATCAAGGCATGCTGCGAAGGTTTGGGTCGCCTTTTCTTTGCGCATTTTCTTCGGAAGTAATTCGATGCTGAGACTCATTCTGCGTATTGCGATTCGGAGGCTTCGGACGTTTTCTGGATTGGAGTCTTTGAGATAGGCTTTGAGTCTCTTCGCCAGGATTTTTCTTGTTCTCGCGTACTTTGCCGGGAAGGACGCTTTCAATTCGGACTCGGCCGGCTAGATGGTTGCGAGGTATCTGTCGATTCTCTGTTGGAGGTCGAGATGGATTTCTGGGACGGGTCTGTTTCCGTCTATCCGAACTAGTCCGTATTTCTTGGCTAGGATGGCGAACTCTCGTGCCATTCTCTGTTGATAGGTCATGAATGTGGAGAAGAGGTCGTCAGACAGGTCCATGTCTGCTCCTGACTCGTAGTAGTCGAGCGAGGGGCTCTTCTGTACTACTCTATGGAAGAGTTCGTTCGGGTCGACGTCAAGATAGAAGACGAGATCCGCTTTGAGAGCGAACCCGAACAGGTCTTCGGACCACTTTGTTCGTATTCCCCTTACTGTGCTCCGGGCAATCAAGGTGAAAATGTACCGATCCGCGAGGACAATCTCTCCAGCTTCCAATGCTGGGATAATCTTGTGCTCGAGTTGGTCGGCAAAGTCGGCCGCATAGAAGAGGGCAAGTGTCCTCTTCCCTAATGGTAGCATTTGCTTTGCTTGAAGGATGCCTTCCTTGATCAGGTCTGAACGCTTAAGACCCGTATTCAGGACCCCGTGACCGTCAGCTTCCAGTTTCGAAATTATCAGGTCGATCTGGGTGCTTCTCCCAGAGCCATCAGGACCCTCGATAACTATGAGTCGACCTCTGATGTCGACATCCTTGAGATAGGGTATCCCCTCGCCGTAGAACTCAAGGAGCCTAGCCGGCGCCTTTCGGGTCCGACGGGAAACTATGCTCAAGCTCTGATCACCGGTTGCACAGTCTGCCTCGGGGCCGCTGGGAGAAATCGGGATACCGCTTCCCTTACTTTCTCTTGCTGCTCTTCTATGTCTAGCGTACCATCAATGATTGTGAATCCTTCCTGTTCGGCCATAAGCTCGTACTGTTCGATGATTCTGGCCTGGAACATTCTATAGCTCTCAAGAATGTCGTTGCTCAAGTTCAGATCCATTCCCGCCTCGTAGAACTTCAGTTTGGGCCTGCTGACGAGAATGCGCTTCATCGCAACTTCGATAGGTACTCGGAAGTAGAAGCGAATGTCGGGTGTAGCGGCGAAGTTGTAAGCTTTCCTAACCCAAGCCGGGGAACATCCTCGAACAACGTCCCTCGCGTACGCCGTGTACGCGTACCTGTCTGCTAGAACGATGTATCCTCCGCGCAACAAGGGGAGAATATTTCTCTCGTATCGATCAGCAAAGTCTGTGGCGTGGAGGAGGCTGAAGGTGGTGGGAGTGAGTAGCCCCTTCTTCTTCCCCTTGGAAGTTATTTCTCGAACAATCTGTGACGAGTTCCATTCAGTCGTGAAGACAGGAAGACTTCGTCCTCTTAGCCACCTGTCAAGGAGGTGGAGCTGGGTTGATTTGCCGCTCCCGTCTATGCCTTCTACTACGATGAGTTTTCCTGTGATCTGGAACTTCTTCGGGGAGCCAGATTTCGGGCGTTGCATTTCTTCAAGACTTCTCCACTGACTGGATTTCAGGTGCCAGTCTCTGTGACGTCGCAGGAGTTAGGGAGAATTGTGCCTTGAGCTTGAAGGCGTTCTCGAAATCCTTCAATATGTTCTTGAAGAGCGCGGTCGGAAAATCCTGCGTTCCGGGGCTTATTCTAAGCCTAATCTGGTGAGCGCTGAGCGTTACCCGTAGGTCCGAGCCGGTCTTTTCGAGGATCTCGATCAGCGTTATCATCGATGATATTCTCTTGATGGTATTCTTGGCATCCTTCTCTAGCATGTCCTTGTACTTTGCGTAGAGCCAGTCCGCCCCTCTCAATCCTCGAATTCGGACGAGAGAGAGGGCTAGAAGCAGCTGGTCTGAGTGCGTGAGGATGCTATCTCTATTTGTGATGATGTAGAATAGGGTTTCCGGATCAAAGAGCGGAAGCCTCTGTGCCTCTTCGAGCGCCCGCACAAGGATGAACTGTTCTCGCTGGTTGAGTAGCTCGCGAGATGCGAATGCTTTGATGATTCTCGAAGAGGTCGGGGATAGGGCCGCGGGCTTGTCGCTCGTAAGGCGAGGGAGGATCGAATCGACGGCCCCTTTCTCGTAGGCAGTTGGATCTTTCAGAAAGGCAGACAGAATCCCATCTCGCAAACCGTGCGTGCTGACGACGAGATTGGGAATCTTCAGCTTTCTCATCATTAGCTGGAGTACTAGGGAGCCCGCGACGATGGACTTCGCTCTATCCTCTCCGATTACCGGAATATTTCCGATCTGCTTGGGACTCATCTTTCGTAAGGTTCGGTGAATCTGCTCGACAGAGTTCATGTCTATTGAATAATTGTGAAGCTTATCGAGCGGATAATCTATGATCATCTGATGGTATCTAGCAATCGCTCTGACGGTGCCCCCGGCACCCACCAGCCCCAGCTTTCCTACTTGCGGGAGTTCCTTTCTGTCAGGCAGCAGTTCTAGAATGCGTTCGCTCATCTTGGTGTAATTTTTCTTTGAGAATCTTCCATTGCCACTGGCATAAAGGTCAGTGAGTCTCAGCCCTCCAAGTGGGGTCGAGAACACCCTCCTGACTCGAGACTTTTCTGCAATGACCATTTCCAAGGTGCCTCCTCCCAAATCAAAGAAGAGACCGGCTGGCACATTGGTCGCGGTGTAAGAGCCAGCGAAAGAATAGAGGGCTTCCTCTCTGTCTGAAAGGACTTTGAAGTCGAAACCAGTTTCTCCGCTTACAAGCGCTAGGAATTGGTCTTTGTTTCCGGCTTCTCGGACAGCGCTTGTTGCGACTGGGAGCACCTGTGCTGACGATTCAAATTTGACTGTTTGCTGAAGGAGCTTCAAGGCTTTTACTGTCCGAATGATCGAATCGTCGTTCAGAAATCCCGTCTTGTCCAAGCCTTCACCCAGTCTGGCGAGGATGGAGTGCTGGGAGTAGGCCGAGAAGTTGTTATCGATGCGAACGTCGTAGTTGACTAGTTTTAGCGAGTTGTATCCTAGGTCGATTACTGAGATTTTCATGTTGGCACAGACCTAGACGGCAAAGGTTGGAGCAACCTAGTTGTCTTGAGATACTTCTGAGCGTTAAGAGAGTTTCCGAATCTGCTTCGGGGTCAAGAGCCAGCGCAACTCGCCTGAAGCCTTCGGGAGAAACGAAGTGACTCTGATCTTTGCCAATCCTCCCTTCTTGAGTGAGATGTGACTGTTGCCGTTTCCAGAGACCATCTCGCCGATCATTGTACCCAAATATGGCTCGTGACCTACGAGCAGAATTTCCGAATCTTGTTTGAGCTTTGACAGCTTGCGATACAGGTCAGGTCTACCTGCCTCCGGTCTAAGTTCGTTCCACTGTTCAAGTAGGCTTGGAGTCTTGAAAGTCTTTGAGACGATAGCCGCGGTCTCGTACGCCCTCTTCAGTGGGCTTGCAAGAATCTTATCGAATCTCATTCCCTGACTCAGCATCGATACGGCTATTTCCTCCAGCTCTTTCCGGCCAGCTACTGTGAGGGATCTCTCAGCATCCTTCACAGGAATAGCTGTCCGGTTGCCCGCTTCTCCGTGCCTCAGTAAGTAAAGATTCAGGTTTTGTAATAATTTTCCAGCGTATAAGAGCCTTCTCGGGATGTGTCCATAGAAATCTTGATATCATCCGTAGTATCCGCTGAGTCCGACCGACTTTCAGAAAAAGGATCAGGAATTGAAGGCGATGATGCGAGGAGTCCCTCGCTGGCTTGTGGGGGCCTATTTCTCAGAGAAACTCATCGAGCAGCCGTGGTCCCCGCGAAGCCTCCCTTTGAAACCCACTTCGAGGGTTTCTGCAGCCTTCTTGTAGCTACTGATGCAGGTGCCGCAGAATATTGATCTGGCCTGTATCTTGGTTAGCCCATATGATTCTGCTTGCGAAACGACAGATTCTATGCATCCGCATCGGTCCAGCTTCACTGTGCGGAATCCATCGCCCGTTTCGACGTCATAGTCGCTATCAAAAGTCTCACCCATGCTCTCAGCCAAGTTCTCGGAAAGAGCCTCCACCCTACTGCCTTGGCCTTTGGCTTTGATATCTTGGACTTTCAGGTTCGCCTTCATATCGGTTAGTATGTTCATTGCAGGCGCAATTGCGTCAAAGCCAGCCGCAGTGACGAACGTGCCCACCTGAAGAAGAAGGTAGTGAGCCAATGTCTTCCTCAGCATCTCATACCGTTCCCCGAGGCTTCGGGTCCGCCTATGTTGGGTGATTGTTGCCATTTGAGTCGTGATTCCTGTTCCAGATGGCCCGTTTTTTAAATTAGTGTACTCAGTGCTAGACGCCGACGCACAGCATTTGCCGTGTTTTCCGAAGTGGAATTATTGACTTCAAGACTCTTACAGCAGGTCCCAGCCTCGTTTTTTCACATATCTCAGCCAGAATCCGGCGATCAGTGACGTGATGATCGCAGTCAGCACGAGAGCGACGAAAAACGTTTCAGATATCAGCCCTAGATCAAAAGCGACAGTCGCGAGAACGATTCCAGGTCCTCCCCTAGCATTCAAAGCGATGGCAAGGTTGAGGCTCGCCAGTCTCTTCTGCTTGATCAGCCTCCCTACAGCTAAGGCGCCGCCCCCTTTCAGGGCTGTGGAGAAAAGTAGGAAACCGAGAAAGAAGAATATGTCGAGGGAGTGAATAAGGTCGAGTTTCAAGCCGACCACGGCGAAGTAGATTGGCGTGAAGAGCGCTAAAGATATCGATTTGATTTGGGCCTTTGCGACGGTGAATACTTCCTCGGGCATCATTCCGATCGCGATCCCAGCCAGGAACGCTCCGAAAATGATGTTCACATTGAGAAGACTCGCTGCTGCGACTAGTGAGAAGCATAGGAACAGGGCGTACCTCGACGGGTGAGTCTTGATCAGGACGTTGAACCTGGACCTGATGGTATAGCGGATCATTCTAGGAAGGCCCAGCAGAGCGGCGGCGAAGAACGCGACTGTTACGAGCGCTGTTAAGACAACCAACGATAGAGATAGTGAAGCAGACGCTCCCACTCCCGTAGCGATTGCCAACGCGCCGAACTGGATTACGTCTTCGACTGTCGCAATCGCCAGCACGATTTTTGCGAACCGAGTGTCCATGATCCTTAGGTCGATGAAGATCTTCGAGATCACTGGGATCGAGGTTACTGAGACGCCTATGCCGACAATTATGGCGAGAGATAGCATGTTCCCGTTCGGTCCCGAATATGGAGCGAAATTGTAAACGTAGGGCGTCAGGACCCCGATGATGAATGGAATGACCGTTGCCCCAAGGAGGAATGAGATGGCGATTTTACGATCTTGTTTTGAGAAGGATCTCTGGACCTCAAAGCCTGAGATGAACATTAGAAGAACTAGGCCGAAGTAGGAGATTACTGAGATTAGCGCGCCCTCGGATGGGAAGGCGGTGAAGACCCAGTTCTCGGCGCTGGGTGCAAAGTAGCCTAGAACCGTCGGGCCAAGAATCAGTCCA
>Ga0209588_1000142_pt1 | contig 20748 bp, 12 predicted proteins | sample Rivendell_Oct201_10_FD_188351 | JGI IMG/M metagenome (GOLD analysis project Ga0209588, IMG submission 188351) | Vadose zone soil microbial communities from the Eel River Critical Zone Observatory, Northern California, USA -... | ecosystem: Host-associated > Plants > Roots > Rhizosphere > Soil ...
TTCAGCGAGGCATTGGTGAAGCCTCCCGCGGGAATTTGCTGCTGCACCACGACGCCATTTAGCAACGGGGTGGCGGTCGTGACCGTGTCACTCTCCATCACAAACAGCTTTCCTGAATTCACGATGTAAAAGACGAAATTCAGGCTGTCGGGTGTTCCGCCAAACGTGAAGGCGAGGTTCATGGTGCCCCGCCCCGTGGCGGTATTGGACACGGTGTAATTCGCTGCCGTAAAGATCATCGAATAATCGGTGCCATAAGCGTTGACGTCTCCAGCTGCGTTGGTGAGGGCGCCCGTCCCGTTCGAAGTAAATCGGCCCTCGATCGCCGCGCGATTATTTACGTTATCTAAACCGGCGGCGCCAAATGCGTAGTTACCCGTTATTCTGGCCGTGCTATAGGCAGTAGTGTCCGCTTTTTCCATGGTCCCCGAGCCGATCGTTCCCGCCCCACCTGAGGCGTCGAACTCGATGAACTGGGCGTTGCCGTTGGCCATCATCGCGAAGGCAAGCCTCGCGCTTCCCCCGCCGATACTAAAAGTCATCACGCCCCTGCCGTCTGCACCGATCGAATAGGTTCCCGTGAACGATTGAGCGGCCGCTCCGCCACCCACGGCGTTGGTGTCCAGTTCGCCGTTGGTGAGATTGCCGGTCCCGTCCGCTGTGAATCTTCCTACGGCCGCAAAAACAGACGAGATACTCCCAGTCCCTCTGATCCCGTTGAAAGTAAATGCGTAGTTGCCATTTAGCTCAGCGTTGTTCACCCCAGAGGTCTGGGCTCGAACCGACGAGGCAAGAACCGCCGCGAAACACACGATCAGCAAAGCATTCCGTTTTCTCATAATTTCTCCTCTACTTGCTGGCTGTCCAGTTGGTTAGGGCCGTTTCCGTTGCAGACCGAGAAACTCATGAAAGACGTGCCGGATATCAATCACTGCGAGATCCCTCTCCACGGCATGTTTTACGTTGATTCCGGGTATTGGCGCCTGTCCTTTACCTCGTCTTAGTCCGCTGGACTGAGCGGACGTTCCGTTTTTTCCTGACAACTATTTGGAGAATGCGCGCAAGATGCAACTCACGCGCTAGGTTCGACAGATACTGGAATGTTTCGATAACTGTTTGACTCACTTCTCAAGGGAGCCGATGCGAGGAATGGTTGAGGTACGGCCGGTCCGGAGCCAATGTACTGCTTCCACCACAGCGCGACATTCAGCAGCGCCCATCCTCTTCTCTTCATGAAAGGTAAGACTCCCTCAAACTGAAAAAGATCTGTGCTGTCGCAAAAGTCCTTCATTTCTTTCACAACGTATTCTCCGAATTTGGTGTGATACCACTCGTAGACGGGTGCGGCAAAGCCTTGTTTCTTTCGATCAATAAGCTCGTCCGGTATCACACCCCTGACGGCCTTCTTCAGAATGTATTTGAGTACCCCGTTCTTGGTTTTTACCGCTTCGGGAATGCTCATCGCCAGCTCCACGAACTTGTGGTCGAGAAATGGGACACGGGCTTCCAAGCTCACCGCCATACTCATCTTATCCACGCGCATGAGCAATAGTTCCGGTAATCTCAGATTCAAATCGAGATAAGTCATCCAATTGAGGGGCGATGGCTCCCAGGCTTTTTCCTCGAACCGTTGTCGAATCGGCTGGAGGGCCTCCCAAGAACTCAGTCCGCCGAATCTCTTGCGCAAACGTGGGGAGAGCAGCTGCCGCTTTTGCGAGTCGCTGAAAACCTCCGCCCCACCCCAGAAAACGGGCCGGTTTGACAAAGCTCTGCGCAGAACTTCACAGGAAAACTGACGATCATAAGAGGCCTTTCGGCCCCGCTCCACGAAATTGAGGCCCGCAAGTCCCAAGTTTCTCAGGGCGCTTGGAATTGGGAGCAGGTTGCTAAAGCGTTGTAGCCGGAGGGAGTCCTTCCAATATTTGTAACCCCAGAACAGCTCGTCAGAGCCTTCTCCCACTTGGCAGACTTTGACACCGGCATCGCGAGCTAGTTTCGAAACGTAGTAGACCGGCACGCAAACAGGATCTGCCAGCGGTTCATCCTGATGCCGAATGATCAGAGGAAGAGACTCAAGTAGGTCATTTTCCGTCAGCCGCAGTTCATGATGTTCCGCGCCAACCTCATTCGCCATCCGACGGGCATAGTGAAGCTCGTTCTGATAGCTCTTGTATTCTCGGTCATAGCCGATCGAGAAGGTCCTGACCGGCTGGGTCTCCCCTTCAGAAAAAAGCGCCGCATTGGTACTTGAGTCGATGCCGCCAGAGAGAAAAACGCCCACCGGAACGTCACTGATCTTGCGGAGCTTAACGGAGGTGCGCAGTTCGGAAAGAATGCGTTCCGCAATCTCCGCCTCAGTAGCATTCGTCAATGGCTCCGTGTGATCCCAAACGTCCCAGTACCGGCATTCTCGGACTTGACCGTCTTCGTTCACTCTCAACCATGTGCCTGGGGCGAGCTTCTGGATACCCGAAAAGAGAGTGTGTGGGGCTGGTGTCGCATTAAATGACAAATAGTAATAAAACGCCTCCTCATTGACGCCACGTTCCTGCTGCTCGTCCTCCAGCAACGCTTTGATTTCTGAAGCGAAAGTGATACGTCCATGATGAATGCTGTAGTAGAGCGGCTTGACCCCGATGCGGTCACGAATCAACCACAGTTGACGCTGTTTCGTGTCCCATAGCGCGATGGCAAACATGCCGCGAAACTTGTGAACGCAGTCGATACCCCATTCTTCGAATGCATGCAGTATCACTTCGGTATCGGAATGGTCCGTCTTCCAGCGGTGTCCGCCCCGGGCCTCCAGTTCCTTACGAATTTCGGCGTGGTTGTAAATCTCGCCGTTGAAGACCACCCAAAGAGTACCGTCTTCGTTACTCATCGGCTGCATGGCTCTTTCGGATAGGTCGATGATCGCTAGGCGACGAAACCCCAACCCAAGCCTCCGATCGCCAGAGACAAAAATCCCGGCGCCGTCTGGTCCGCGATGCGACATCACATCCCGCATGCGCGTCAAATAGGGCGTAGAAACCTGGAAAGCACTGTTAGTAAAGGAAAGTACTCCGACTATGCCGCACATCAGCAAACCTCCTCAGCAGCGCGGTACATCCTGGACACTCCTCAAGATTCCGAGTGCTTGCCCCATGTCGCGATGATCCTCAGATGGAAACTCAATGTTGGGATAATCCGAGCGATGAAAAGCATTTCTTGCAGGCCACTGCGGACGCCAAATGGAACCTACTCTTGAACCCAGGTGGTGGACTCGCCCCAGAGCCTCGGGTTAAACGCTTTCCAAACGGAAGGATTCAGAGTTTAACAGCACGGAACATCATAAGGGTACCCTGGCCAAGAAATGTCTCGAACCCAAGTGTCACCCCGAACGTGCGTACGGCCTCGACGCGGAATCCGCAGGTGTTGAGCAAGCGACGGAAACGCAATTCTGAATAGCTGTGTTTGGAATAATCGAGAAATTGAAACCAGCGCCACCGACCTAGGTGCTTTGTGAGCCAGTATATGGCCAGCATCGGCCAGCGGGCAATTGGGTGCGCATTTGGCACTGAAACAAGCAGCAATCCTTTCGGCTTTAATAGCCGCTTGAGTTCAACCAGAGCAGCGCACGGATCGGACACGTACTCAAGCACGCTAGAGCATAGGACGCCATCGAAGATGCCGTCCGGCAATCCAGTCTCGCAGATATCTCTAATCTGACGGAACTCGGTATTGCGGGCGGGAACGCAATTGGCAATCATTTCTGCGGAAGCGTCCACACCCAATGTGTTGCAGCCTTTGGCTTCTGCGAGGAATCGAGTGAGCGTCCCCGTTCCACAGCCCGCGTCGAGCCAGTTCTGGCCTGCTATGTTGCGAGCTGGCAGCAGTTCGTGAAGAATGTCTTTGCGGACTGAAAACCCTTTCTTTTTGTAATTGGACTCCCATCTCCGGGCGCTCTGGGAATAGAAATAAACTGCATCATTCATGGCTGGTATCCCGACGCAAGTCGGAAAGGACTTTGCGAATCGTCTGAAGAGTTGGTGTTGTTCTCAAGGTTAGGAGACCGGTCTGCGACTCACTCAAGCGCGCTTGGAATCTGTTTCTGCCCGATGCAAGATAACGCGGCCTTGCCAACGTTTTGGCCATCGAGCAATCGGCGGAAAAGGCTCGCCACTTCTCTGGCGCGGATGTCCCACGTGCAGTCCCGGACAGCATCCTGCCGTGTCTGGCGCTCGCGAGGCGAATCGCAGGCCAGCGCCTCAGCAACCAACAAGATGAATTCATCGATCGATCGGTAGATTCTCACGCCCGGCGTGTGCAGGTATTCGTATAGCGGAGAAATCACCACGGGCTTACCGGTTGCGAGGTATTCCCGGACCTTGATGGCGCTTCCGTAGCTGGTAAATGCGTTTTTCCGGTCCCAAGGCAACACGCAGACGTCAATGTGACGGTAATAGCGCGGAAGTTCGGAATAGGGCTTGGGGCCGAGAAAATGGATGTTGGGCGCGGACAGCTGCACTACGTTCGATTTCGAGCCGATGAAAACCCAGTGCCAATCGGGCCGCATCCTAGCTACGTGCTCGATTAAGGGCACATCCATAGTGTACCAATCGGCAGCGCCTACGTATCCGAGCACTGGCCGAGGAATCGCAGCGATATCTGGAGGCGTCTCCGGAGGCAAGTTGGCGAACCGCTCGTAGTCCACTGCTTGTTCGAGGAAATACCGGTGGCCGAATTCGGCTTCCTCATACAGTTTCCGGCCGGAATACATTACCACTGCTGCGCGCTCCTTCAGGCGAGCATCCATGTCGCGAATTACAGCACGCGACAGCGCGCTGTCCTCGTTGACATCGTATTTGTCGGAAACCTGATAGACCAACAGCTTGGCGCCGAGCGAGTTCGCGACGTCGGCGGCCGTAGGGATGGCGACCCACACGATGGGATGCCGCAGTTTGAGAATGAACATCACCGATCGGAGCTGCAGTACAAGCAGCAGTCGATTCAGCATCCGTACTATCGGTGAGCCGTAAAACGGCACGTTTATCGGCGTCATCACCCACAGGCCTTCAGGGGCCTTGCGTAACCAACGTAGATAGCTGCGAAGTTTACGCCGGATCTTTGGAAAGAAATCCGGGTTGCCGATCGAAGGCAGGCCCATGGTGATGGAGTTCACGAACAGTACGCGATTATGTTTGGCCAGCCGCTTAAGGATGTGGTTTTTCGAATGGGGATGGTGGTACCACCAGTCCTCGCCCGCGAAACACACGATTGACTGTCCGGACAGCGGGTAGTCGGCAGACTCCCGGTCTGCTGCGGAAACCCCTCCAGCTGGGACAGTCCTTGGTACGGAACGAGTGGAGTTCATGCCTGGCAGACCCCCTTAGCGACAGCTTCGTGAATCCTGGCTTCCTTTGCGGAGTCGGGTTGGCGGCTTGCCATGTCGGCCACTTCCGTCCACGAGATACGAGTGGTGATGCGCGCGGGAACTGCGGCTCTTCCGCGGATGCGCACCTTCATCGCTGGAACCGTTGCGCCGTACGTAGTGCTGATGAGCGATGGCTCGACTGCCCCCTGAAGACGAGTAGGTCCAGCGACCGCGAGCTGAATTTGCCCATCGCCGAGTATGCGGCACAGAATCCCGTTTTCAGCCGCAGCTACTTCTGCGCTTCGATTGGGCGCAAGTTGAAAATTGAGCTCGAAATCGTGAACGCCGTCGCCCTCGAGTTCGTCTTCAATGACAAAGGCCCGTCTGTCGTCAACAACGCGAATCGTTCGGGTGTGTGTCACCCCAAGCGAGCGGTATCCAGTATGCGAGGCGCGCAAGAAGCAGCCTTGCGCTTCTCTACCTTCTTGAATCGGACTAACAGCCGCCTCGTTTCCAAGGATGAAAACCCCGAGTGGGCCGGAGTCGATGCGATTCTGTTCTGTGCCATCGATCAGCAATGTGTTGTGCGCCGCGGTACTGCGGAACCGGTTTCGTATCGCGATGTCCCGTGTGTAGCAACCCGTCCCGGAGTCGCAGAGAACTTCCTGACCACCGACGCGCAAGACAAAGCTAAGCTTGTCATTATGGGTGTGGCTTCCTTTGCCAAAGATTCCGTTTGGAATGGCAAAAAACAGCAAGTCAGCAGACCCATGTTTCAGGACGCCAATCCCCGACCTTGGAAGAACTTTGATTGGACCGGTCAAGCCAGGGTTGAGCTGAGCTTCGGAATAGGGGCTTCGATTGGTGTCGCTGAGACCGTACCACGCGGAATCGTCACCGGCGCCGGCGCCTACACCGAAGAGCCGTTGTCCCAGACCGAGCAAGTGGGAAACCCTCAGTGAATTCCTCTCTGCAACCGGGCAATGGATCATCTGCTGGAGGTCGTCAAGCAGCAGTTCTGTGCGGCCATCGTCGCAGTCACCCACCTGCGGCAATTGGCCAGACGTGCTGGCGATTGCGTCGAGGAATTGGAACATCATCTTAAGGCGCTCAACAAACGCTGGCGTAGCCGGAGTTGAGCGTTCGCAGCGCATCAGCAGCAGTGCGGTTGTGAAAAGCTGCGTGACCAACACCTGGTATCCAGTGGAAGCTTCGTAATCCCCGCCGTCTTCGTACACCTGCTGCGCCATTTCGGCTTCGATTCGCTGCCGGTACTCGCGGCGCCTCGCCGCCATGCCCTCACCGTGGAGGAACATTGAAAGACAGTAGAGCCCCACGACGTCACTCAGATAGTGATTGCTGGTCAATAAATGTGAAAACTCAATGTTCGCTTCGATGTAGAGCAAGTGCTCAACCAGGGAGCGGGTCACGGTCGCGAGCCAGGGTTGCTCCTCTGGACGAAAGGGAGAAAGCAAATTCAATAGGAAGCAGATGCTCATGCCGCGCAGAGCCGCCTCCATCGCTATCGTCCAATTCACGCCCAACAGAACGGGATTTGACTGAATCCAGTGCGAGAGGATGCCCTTTGCCGCCCGACGATACGAGTCGTCGCCCGTGAGAACGTGAGCTTTACCAAGGACCGGCAGGAATTGCAGACGCGAAACCTCGTACGGCACCTTTACGTCGGAGCCATCGTTGCGAATGCACTCGCGGCCCTCGCACCGCGCATAAGGCCACTCGGCACCCGATATGAAGTCGAGGTTCCACTTCGGGCGTGTTCCGACTTCCGCTGTGCCATAACCGAGAAAGGGATACCGTCCAGCCTGAATCTCATGCGCGAAGGCAACGATGAGTGCCCGGCTATTCTCACTCAAGGATTGCAAGTCCAGGCTGTAGTAAGGAGTAGGCCGGAATTTAAGATAGCCAGGGTGCTTGAGCCGGCCATGTACGCGCCACTTGTTCCACTCCCTGCGTGCCCGCCACAAGGCCTCGCGTGCTACCAAGAGCGGCGATTCCCGTTTGAGTATCCTTATGATTCGCATTTACGTTTAGGCTGATAGATTTGGGGAGCACGCCGCTGCCGGTTGCCGTGTGTAGTTGCGCTTCCACACGAGAGCCAAAACGATGAGGAACATCACGAAATAGCAAACAGAGGAAACGATCGACGCGCCGCTTATTCCATAGCGGGGGATGGCCCACAAATTCAAACCGACGTTGATAATTGTATCTGCGATCCAAGCCACGACGATAACGGACGGAAAACCGTCGCTGTTTAAAAGTTGAACCATTACAGTTTCGATTCCCAAGAAATATGTTCCCGGCATCAGCCAAACAAAGGGGGCAACCGCCGGGAGGAAGCTTCGCCCGAATGCAATGGAGATGATAGGCTCCGCGGCCAATGCCCCAATCACCACGGCTGGCAACATCAGCGCCGCCGTAGTAAGTACGGCCTTGTTTGCCAGCTGCAATTTTTCTTCTCTTCCCTTTAGCGCCGAAAGCTTGGGAAACAAGAGCGATCCTAGGACCACCGGAAACATCATGGTGTTCTCGGCGAGGACCTGGCTTATTGAATAGTAGCCCGCTTCCGTGGCACCCAGCATGTGCTTGACCATGAGCAGGTCAATTCTCAGCACAAGAAAACCGAAGAATAGGATCATATACGCGTTAATGCCGGTACTGATGCTCTGACGGAAAACGGCCAGGGATAGCTCAAGAGGTTCCGTCGAAACTCGTCTGAGCCGCAGAAGAGCCCAAAGGAAACCGAGGAGTGCGGATAACAAAGCCAAGCCGAAGAACAGTTCCACTGTGCCAAGGTGAACCAGAGCGGGGATGCAGATTAGAGCTAGGACTAAGAGCTTGCTGCCGCATTCAATCTGGTTGTAGGCCCGCACCTCGCTAACCCCGAGCAGCAGTCCCTGAGTGAGCAGATAAGCGAGGCCAACCGGGACTGAAGCCAGTGCCAGGATCAAAAGTGTGCCGTGGACCGGCGATAGCTTCGGCCAGAACACCAAGCCGACTCCAGCCAAGACCGTGACGACACAAGCCACAAAGACGACCGCTAACGTGTTACCGATGAGGGCCGGTAGCAGCGCTCGGTCTTTTGCAACATAGTAGGTGTTCGAGAGATGCAGGCCAAGATTGCTGAACTGCACGCCGATGGCGCCCACGGCTGCGGCAACTGCATAGAATCCGCGACCGCTAGGACCGAGTTCTCGCGCGAGCACCACGGCAGTTGCAAATGTCACGGCTACCACTAGCAGGCGCGTGCCGTAGCTCTCAAAAACGTTGCGGCGAAGCTCCGTGCCTGCAACTCCGCGCCACAGTTGAGCCGAGACAGCTTGTACAACAGCCTTCATCACAGATTCTGCTCGGCGAGTTTTGTGCTGCTGGATGGCGACAGCCTGACACCAACGACAAGCCACAGTGGGAATTTGATCGGCAGCCGTCGGGCATCAGCATGAATACAAGGACATGCGCGGCCTTTTTGCCGCTTTGGGCAACGTGCCAAGCGGGCTTTGCGAGCGTTGGAGCCGAATTGGGCGCGGCGTTTGAGGATCAACTTGTTTTCTCTGCATCCCGCTCGTAGTGGTTGCCAATAAACCCGATTAGGCGGCGGAGCTCGCTGGCTCCGCACAAGTCATCGTGTTAGCCCGGAAATTGCATACTTGACGCATCCACTCGGCGGTCAGATGCATTCCCTCTTCCAAGCCGTAAGTATCCTTGTGTCCCAAATCACGAATCGCCTTTGAGACATCGACTCTCTTATGCTTGGTCGTGAGGATCTCCGAATCCTGATATTCTGCCAGGCGCGGATGGGCGCCGGTCACTTTCAGCACTACGTCGGAAAGCTCTTCGATGCTGTGAGAGCAGCTGCCGCCAATGTTGTAAGTCTCGCCCGCCTTGAAGTTATCTACAATGTTCGCCAGCGTAGTGACCGTATCCTCCAAATAAGTGGACGTACGTGAATGACCGCGGTACACGGTCCAAGGGAGGTCGTTTAGCGCACAGTATAGAAAACGGCAGTTCACACTGCGATATGGACTGTAGTATTCGCCCGGCCCGTAGGTATTGAACAACCGAACGACCACGGATTGCGTGCCGTACTGCTGAGCCGAATTGCGGATCTGCATTTCGTTCACCCACTTGGTCATGGCATAGTCGTTGAGCTGCTTGATCTCGTACTCATCCATGACGCTTTCCACCATCATTTCGGGCCAGTCACCGTAAACTTCGGATGAAGAGAAATGAATTAGCTTGAAGTTCAACCGCTCTTGCATACGAATTACGTTCTTCGTTCCCACAGCATTTGTCTTCCAGAGGGTTTCGTAGAAGTCTTCGCCGTTCCAACGGCCGAATTCAGCAGCACAGTGGTAAACATAGTCGAAGGGCCCCAACCGTTCCAACACGCGTTCCAGCTGCCGAAATTCGCCCACGTCGCAGCGAGCGTACAGGGGATCGCGGACATCGGTGCGAAGAGAAAAACCAACCTCATCCGGCTGATGTGACCGATCGCAGGAAATTACGTGATGTTGCCTGGCCCGCAGTTGGCGAATCAAACCACTACCCACCGTGCCGAGACCCCCAGTTACAAGAATTTTCATGGACTTCTCCTTAGAAGGACGCTCCCAGTCAGTAAACTGTTGCCCGCTTCATGCTGAGCTGACCGGCTACTAATTCAGCTGCGCTCGCGTGTCGTTTGAAAGGGCAGGTCGCCGCGCTGCACCGCAGAGGAATTGCTGCGCGTTCCCCCGCGCTGCTTGGTTTCCAGTGGCAGTTCTGTTTGAGAAAGGAGTCGAATGGCGTTTTGGCGCCAAGTATGGCGCTGGAGGGCGGCAGCGCGGGCATTCCGTCCCAGCAGGCCGCAGAGTTCCGGCCTGCCTGCCAGATATTCGATCGCCTTCGCTAACTCCGCGTCGCTGCCAGGAGTGACTATCCAGGCGGTGCGCCCATGACAAAGTACGCGCGATAGTTGGTCCAGGTCGCTGGCCACAATGGCTTTTTCCATGGCCATGTACTCAAACAGCTTGGTGGGAGAGCCGAAGAACGGCGTGCCATCCGCGTTAGGGGTTTGCGGAGATACCAAGATGTCCGATGCATCAAGATAAGCCGGAACGTTCTTGTGCGGTACCAAGCCGGTGAAAATCACCGCTTCTGAGCCTTCTACTTTGCTCAGCCCTCCCTCAGTTTCGGCACGCAGGAGGCCATCGCCTATCAGCATAAAGCGAAGGTTCTCGAGCACGGACCCTTCACTGCGCCTCTTCAACAGTGTGGTAATCGCGCGCGCAAGCACGGGGATGCCGTGATAGTAGCTGAACGAACCAGCAAAGGAGACCAGTGTATGGTGCGGAGCCACTCCGAGTTGCCTGCGCACTTCCTGTCCACCACAGGCAGGATGGAACCGTTCCGGATCAACAGCAGCCGGGTTAAGTATGATCCTCTGCGGAGGATAGCCGAAAGCCAACAACTCCTCGCGTGAAGCCTCAGACAATACGACGATGTGAGAGGAAGCCGCGATGGAGACCCGTTCACAAAGGGCGAGCCAAGGCCGGAACCTTGCCGGATCCCAATTCTTTGCCAGCCACACCTCTGAGCCTTGGTATTCGAGAACTAGCGGCGTACGAGTCAGCCACGAGAGCAACGCGCCGACGAAAACAAACCGCCCGTGGCGCTGGTACAGCAAGCGCGGCACACGTCGCCGCAGTTTTTTCCAAACGCTTAGGGCAAAGCGCAGATTATAGGAAAGTGATTGGCATTCACGGAAAAGATACAAACGCCGGCCGTTGGGCACAACGTGGACCGGGTAGTAGTCAAACGAAAATTGCCGCCCGGAAAAGATTTCGCAACTCACCGGCTCGTTGGCCAGTCCAGACAAAGTTCCGTCGAGATAGCTCATCGCACCGCCCGCGGTTGCCGGCTCAAACGATGGATCCAGCAGCGCAATGTCTAATTCACCGTCAACGCGCGGTCTGAACTTTTCTTGCTTTCTCAAACGATGCAACAAAGTGTGAGCACCCGTCCAGGTGCTGCCGAGAACCAAGATATCGAGGAAAACGCGTAAGAACACCGCGGGGACCAGAATCCCCAATCGCCAACGCGTGTAGACTCTTAATTCGCCTTTCGCGTCAGCAAGAACCGTTTCACGACAGCGATGCACGAACCCCGAGCAGAGAAATAGCAAAGGCTCCCGCAGGTCGGACAGAGAACTCGAGAAGATGACCAGTGCCTCGCCCCGCATCGCGCGCAACTGCCGAATTTGTGTTTTCCAGTCCCCCTCACGGAGTTTGCGTTTCGAGAGCACGGTTATCGGCTGTCCTGGGTAATGGTCAGTGACAAACTTATGCGCATCGTCCGACTTTCCGGAAAGCACCAAAAGATAAATGGTCTTAAGTTCAGCCATCATTGACTCTTGTTCCCGGCTCATCGGAGAAACACAGGCCAGGAGATTCGGGCGGACGAGCTGAAAGCTTCGTCAGACACCTGTACTTCCGCGGGCTGTATTAAGTCAGGCTCCGTTAACGCGTACTTATAAGAGACAGCGATCGCCAGCACGTACCACAGGTTCAGGGGGCTATAGCCCGAAGACTCAGTGAGCCCGGTGATCCAATAGGAGAGAAACAGATAAACGCAATATTTCCACACTAGGCATCCGGAACTAGACAACTGGCGCAATCGCCACATTGCCAATAACAGCAGAACGTGCGCCATCACGTACGGCACAAAGCCGAGGATGCCAGTCTCTGTGAGTACCTCAATCAGGTTGTTGTGTGGCCAGTCCAACGAAGGCACGCCCTCGTAAGACGCTAAGTAACGCGGCTCCCCCGCTACGAACTCGTGGAAGTTCCAAAATCCCACGCCCAGCATAGGGTGGTCCACAAACACCCGAAGGCTTTGCTCGAATTGGGCAACACGGCCATACACGTTCTCTGAACTGCTGCGCTCTTCAACCATCGATGCAGGTGCTAATAAGGGAGCGAGAAAAATCAGCCCAACAGAAGCAAGTATGAGCGTGAAGCGCCAGGCCCGGCGGATCGTCCGTTGTTCCCAGAAGGTATCGATAATCAGCGCGAGAAACAGCGTGATCACGACGGAGCGAAACATCGGCATCAACGCCATGCCCAGCGCCGCTACCAGGCCAATTGAGTGAAGCATCCTACGACCAGTGCTCAACTTGGGACCAAGGGTCGCACGAAGGAAGAGAAGGAAGAAAAAACTGACAGCACCCATCAGCGCGAGGGCGTCATTGCTCTCAAACGGCCCGTTTGGTCGAGGAATGCCTCCCGCATAAAACATTACAGAACCTCCAAAGGGCAGCAAGTCCTGTCCTGTGACGACTTCGGCGGCTGCTACAGCGGCGCAGATGATTGAGGAGACGCAGACGGCCGTGTGGAGTGTGGGGAGCCGACGACGAACATCGAAACGCGCAATGACGCACCAGCCGAGCAAGAGCGGTAACAGGAGACCATCTAACAGCTCGTGTGCAGTATTCAGAACATTCGGGGATTTTGGGAGAGTGATGCCCGCAACCGCAATAAAGGCCAACCAAGCGAGTCCGGCCCGCCGTAGCATCCTCGGCACCGCGATGCGCTTACTGCACTTGGCCAGAAATATTCCCATGAACGCGAGGAGGATGGCCACCCGGTCCAGCGTCACGAGGGAGTGCTCCCGAGGAAACGATAAGAAGTAGGGGCCGAGCGGGAGAGCCGCGGCCCACCACAGCAGTATTCCGTCGATCTTGCCGCGAAATACGTCACCGACCAGTGTGACGAACCACACAGCCACGCACCCAATACCAACCACCAAGCCCGCCTCGGGTGCCAGGATAAAGCCGGCAACCGCAATCGCACCCACAAGGACAAAGCCAGCTTCCAACGAGAAAGTTCGCTGCTCTGCCGATATGGATATGCCGCCGAGCATAGAAATGAGAACTGTACCGTCAACCCAAAAACAAGCTCAAAAAAATCGAATGAGAAGGAGCAGATACTTGCAGAGCTCTAGTTAGGCGCATGCACACTCCCCGTTGGCCGCAGCGTGTTGCCGCTCCGCGTCGCGTATTTCGGGAAGCGGCGCGTCGGGTGCAGCGGAAGGAGGGGACTTCATCAACTGGATGACCTGTCCAGTGGCGAGTGCTTGCTGAACCAAAAAAGTCGTCTCGGTGACCTCTACAAGTTCTTCAAATGAGATGGGTGACGGTTTACCGTCGCGGACCGCTTCGATTGTCAACTGGAGTTCCCGACGGTGGCCCTTGTCTGGCAGGCTCTTAAACTTTTGGACCTTCCCATTGCGTGCAAGTTCAAGTGTGCGAAAATCGTGCAGCCGCGCGATCGCACCTTGGCAGAACACTTCGAAGAATTCCTTTGGGATGCTGCGGTCGCCGTTAGCCAAGTAAAGCAGATTGGCAACAGACCCGTCGGCGAACTTCAGGGTGACCGCGACGTTGTCCGACGCGAACTGCGTGCCGTTCGGCAGACCTGATGCAGTCACGCTTTGAATAGGAGAACCGATCACGGAGCGCGCCCAATCCACGAAATGACAGAACTCGCCCACGATGCGGCCGCCCTGGGCGTGAATCCAATGGTCATGCGGAATGTATCCGGCATTTACGCGCACGTGGATCATCATGGGCTCACGACGGCCGGCGAAGAACTGGCGGATTTTCTCGGTGAACGGCGCAAACCGGCGGTTGAAACCCACCATCACAAACGGGGCGCGACCGGCCTGCAGCTGCTCAGCATACACCTCTTGCAGTTGAGCCAATTGTTCGCGATTCATCGCCAGAGGCTTTTCGACGAACACGGGCCTGTCGGCGTGCAGTGTCTGGGCTGTCAGGGTTGCGTGGGTGTCATGACGCGATAGGACGAATACGGCATCGACATTGGGGTCATTCAGCAGTTCCGAGGGTTGTTCCGCAGTCTGAAACTTGAAGGCGCGTTGCGCCGAAGCAGCACCCGCGCCCGAGATAGTGGCCACGGATTGCAGGCGCGCGCCCTTGATGGACTGCAAGGTTGGAAAGATTACGCTCGACGCGAAACTGCCGGCACCTATGCAGCCGACTCTCACTTCATCGCCGATGCGAGGCCGCGCTGCTGCCACGGCCGAGACTGTTCTCTGCGACGCTGCGGATGCGCCGTCATATTCCAAGATCGCTGTATACAAGCCATTCTTCAGGTCACCGTAAGCTTTCGCACCTTCCTCGATAGCGTACCGATGCTCGAGGAGCGGCGTAACGTCTAACTGTCCCGAAGCCAGCAGGTCGAGGAAGGCTTCCATGTTGCGCCGCTCGGTCCAGCGGACGTACCCAACGGGGTAATCGATTCCGCCTTCTTCATACTGCGGGTCGTACCTTCCCGGCCCGTAAGAGCGCGAAAGAGCTAGCGACAGCTCCTTCGTATACATGTTGCTGCGCGACACACCCATGCCGACGGCACCGACGACGATAATGCGGCCTCGATCACGCAGAATCTTGGCCGCCATTTCAGCCGGCTCAACGGAGTCGGTCGCAGCGGTCAGGATAGCGGCATCGACACCGTACCTGGAGAACTCCTTGATACATGACGCCAGCGTTGGGTCATTGGCAGCAGCTGCGAGATGTGCGCCAAACTCCGCTGCCCGCTTGACACGCTGGGGCGAAAGATCGATCGCCACAACCCGGCATCCGGCGGCGCGGAGGATCTGGATCGTCAACACGCCTACGAGCCCGGCACCGATCACCGCAACAGTTTCGCCAATATCGACCTCGGCTTGCCGAACGCCTTGCAGCGCGATGGCGCCAATCGTGGTTAAAGAGGCCGCAACCGTGGACACCTGCGACGGGATGTGTACCGCGAGATTGCGCGGAACAAAGTTGATCTCAGCATGGTTGGCGTAGGTGCCGCCGCCGCAAGCGACGCGATCACCCGCGCGGAACTCGTGTACGCCATCCGCCACCGAAATTACTTCGCCTGCGCAGCTATATCCTAGAGTCGTCAGTGTATCCAGCTTTGCGTACACCTTTTCGTACGCGGCTTTCACTCCGTTCTGGCGTGCATACTCGATAACCTGTTTGACGAGATCGGGACGTGCTTTCGCTTTGGCTAGAAGTGACTTCGAACTTAACTCGAGCGTAGCGCGCTCAGTGCCGGCGCTGATTGCTGAATATTGGGTGCGCACCAGGAGGCCCCCAGGGCGCAGCTCCGGCGCGGGAACATCGTACGTGGACACCTCTCCTGATTTCCTATCCGTCAAAAGCGCTAGCATGAGTTCCTCTGGTTCGGATGCGGCATATGCGAATTCACAACGTACGGTTCAGGATTCGGTGTTGGAGACAACTTGGCATTAGATGACTCTTAATTTTAAATACCTCATCGAGTAACTTCTCACGGTATGCGCCAGATCGCCACGCCGGTGGCCATTTGCAGGATCGCCTCAGCTCCCCGTTTGGCCGCGCTTTTCCCTGCGCTGCCCGGAACAAAAACGACGTCGTCTGCCTGAAGCTGTATATCCGGAGCCTTTGCGGCCATAATTTTCTTGAGCGAAAGCGGAACATCTTGCGGACCCTCGGGAGTCTTGCGGATGACCCTTGCCGAATGCAGTGCGGCGTTGGGGTTGGTGCCCTGGGCGAGGGCGATGGCCTTCAACACCGTAATATCGTTGCCATTTTCCATGACAAAACCGCCGGGTTGGTGGACATCACCGACGACGTAAACGACACCCGCTTTGCTCACCAAAATTGTGTCACCGGGCTCAACAGTGACGTTATTCTCCATCGACTCCGGCGCACCGGTCAAAAGCGGTACCCGAACCGAATGTTGCGGATCATTGCGGCGTGTGATCAGCACGTACCGGCCCGCTTTAGGGGTAGTGCCACCGGCAGCGGATATGGCGTCGTACAACTTCCTCGAGCCCAGCAATGGATAAATGCCGGGCCTCTGTACCTCGCCCAGTAGCGAGATCCCTTGCGTGGCATACTCCTTCTCGAAAACCGTAACGTGTGGATCATTGAAAAGGCTTTTTTGACTGAGTTTGCGTTCAATCAGTGTTTCAGCCTGTTCCACGGAGAGTCCGGCCACAGCTACTGTGCCAAGCATTGGCAAGGAGATCTCGCCGCCAGAACTAACGCGTACTTCGGTTTTGAAATCAGGCATGCCATACAGGCTGACCTCGAGCAGATCGCCTGCACCTATCAGCAGATCCTTCGGCGAGCCGGCAATGCGCGCCGCGACGGGCGTGGCCTGAGGGGCGGACGACGGCACCTCTGGACGCACTTCTGGTGAACCGACCGGATTCTGGGCGAAGCCATATGTCGATGACAGCGCTAATAACAAAAGCGCGGTGAAAGAAGCAAGTTTGGATTTCATAACAGCCTCCATGGATCAGAACCGCCAGCCGAAGTCGCTATCCTATGCGGGTTTCCATCCGCTCGATGCCGTTGGGGCCTTCCCAGGCATTCACGGCGCACACTCCTGTATAAGGGATAAGACCTGATCAGCACCGCACGATCTTCGGCGAATCGATGCCCCGTGTGGCATTGCGAGTGTCAATGACCAACTGCGCTTCGCGCACGATGGCCGGGTATTCGTAGTCGGAATGATCTGTGATGATTGCCACGCAATCGTACTCACCTATGTTGTTCAACGGAACGCGTTCCATCTGCAAGTCGTAATGACGCCCTCTGAGCAACACAGGGAAATACGGGTCGTGGTAGCTAACAATGGCGCCCTGCTGCTTCAGCAACTCGATAATGGTAAGCGCTGGAGATTCGCGTAGATCATCGACGTCCTTCTTGTAAGACACACCAAGGATTAGTACGCGTGAGCCGTTCAGCGGCTTGCGCACACTGTTCAGCGCCGTCGAAATCGAGCTCACAACGTGGTACGGCATCGAAACGTTAATCTCACCAGCGAGCTCGATGAAGCGAGTTTGGAAATCCCATTGCTTCGCCTTCCATGAGAGGTAGAATGGATCCACTGGTATGCAGTGGCCGCCCAGGCCGGGGCCGGGATAGAACGCTTGAAAGCCAAAGGGCTTCGTCGAAGCAGCGTCGATGACCTCCCACACGTCAATTCCCATGCGCAGGCACAACAGTTTCAGCTCGTTGACCAATGCGATGTTCACGCAGCGGTATATATTCTCAAGCAGCTTCGTCATTTCCGCTACGGCCGGCGTGGAGACTGGTACGATGCGGCGGAAAATGGCTTGATATAGCGCGCCGGCAAGCTCGGTCGCTGTACTGCTCAGCCCGCCGACAACTTTGGGAATATCGCACCGCGCGACGGTGTTATTGGCGGGATCTTCGCGTTCGGGCGAGAACGCGACATAAAAGCCAACGCGCTCGGCTCCCTTGCTTTCGCGCTGTGCGCGCAACCCGCCCGCATTTTTCTCGAGAATTGGCACCAGGACTTCCTCGGTGGTTCCGGGATAAGTGGTGCTTTCCAGCACGATGAGCTGGCCTGCCCGCAAATGGGGAGTAATCGCCTCTGCCGTATTCGTAATGAAACTGAGGTCGGGCTCGCGTTGCTCGTTCAGCGGAGTCGGGACACAGATGATTACTGCATCCATGCCGGCGATGTCCGAGTATTCCGCCGTGGCTGAGAACTTCTTCCTGCGCGCGGCTTGAATTTCGGTGGATGGCACGCGGTAAATGTAGGATTCGCCTCTGGAAAGTTTCTCCACCTTTTTGCGGTCAACATCGAAGCCGGTAACAGGAAAACCCGCTTCCGTGAACAATAGCGCGAGGGGCAATCCGACATAGCCGAGCCCGATGATCCCGACGTTTGCGGTACGGTTCGCAAACTTCATTTCGAGCGATCCAAGTTTCTCCGCTTGCAAGGCAATAATAGTCTGAGTACTTACACTCATAGGTTTCGGTCCTCCGGATGATGAAAACGGCGTTTGTGAAGAACGTGGCTATTTTCTTCAGGGAATAGTTGTGAGCGAGAAACAGAAGGAAATCTGAAATCCTTACCCGCCTGCGCCGAGATGTTTTGATTCCTCCCGACCGTAGTAGCCGTAAAAGTACCGGAAATCCGACGAGTCCAGCTCTGCGCCATTCAGGACGAAGCCCGTAAGGCGGGCGTTGACCTTGAGGAGCACATCCTGAGCGCGCAAGAACTCGTCTTTTGCGACCACACCAGAGCGGATGACCAGGATCACCGAATCCGCCTCGACCGACATGCGAACCGCGTCGGTCATCGCCAGCACGGGCGGGGTGTCGATAATTATGTGGTCAAATTGCTCCCGCCAGCGCTCTACTAAGTCCTTGAAGCCGGATACCAGCAATTCGGTATCCTCCTGCAGGTCAATTGGCCCGGCCGGTAGCACGTACAGATTGGGCACATCGGCGCAGCCGACCACAAGCTCATCGAATGTGGCGGCCTTCCTGAGTAGCGCACCCAAACCGGCTTTAGCACTCAATCGCATGGCGCGGTGGACGCTGGGACGCCGGAGGTCGGTATCGACGAGTAGCACGCGCCGGCGCAGTCGCGCGAGCACAATCGCCAAGTTCGTGCTGACCGTGGTCTTACCCTCCCCAGGAAGGGCGCTCGTCACCAGGATCACCGCGGGGTGAGTCCGGTGCGAAAGCAAGATCGACGTCACGATGGCCTTGTAGGATTCCGCCGTCAGGGACATGGGCCGAAGGGCGCTCACTAACTCGGGTTTCACACTGCCGCCGGCGTCATTGAGTTGGGGGGAGGCGCCATTCTTCTTCCTTGCTCCCAACAACGGCACCACACCGAGTGAAGGCAGTGGCGACGCCTTAACTGCCTGGTCCAGAGCGGTAATCTTCTCGTTCATCTTTCCCAGACCGAATGCCATTAACACGCCACCGAAAACCCCGAACAGGAGAGAAAGCGCGAAGTTCCGCAGAATATTTGGCTCGGCAGGCCGTCTCGGCGGTCTGGCCGGGTCGACGATCCAGATGTTACTCGATTTCAAACTGGCTGAAATGCTCACTTCTTTCTGCTTTTGAAGCAAATCCTCGTAGAGCTTCCGGTTTGTCTCGAACTCGTGCTTCAGGATGTCGGACTGGATCACATTGGCATTCAGCTTGTCGGCCGTCTGTTTCTGCGCTTCCAGCGCATGCCGGAGCATCTGCTCGCGTCCCATTGCGCTTTTGTATCCATAGGTTATCTGCTCAGCTACTCTTCTAATTTCAGCCTCCACCGACTGCCGCGCCTGGGCAATTTGCTTCGAAAGTTCGACTATTTTCGGGTGCGCGGCGCCCAGCTGAACCGACGCTTGCGCCATCTGGTTTTCCAGATCCGCCTGTTGTCCACGCAGCTTGGTGACGAGGTTGTCGGGCTCTAATTTCGCAATCAGCTCCGGCTGCCCCGAGCGCGCCAACCGGTAGTTGACTTCCTTCTGGACCCTGTCGCCTTCCGCTGCAGTAAGTTCCCTGTTCAGGTCGTCCAGCTTTGCCGTCACAATGTTCTGCTTTTCGTCCAGGCCAAAGATTCCATTTTCTTTCTGGTAGTCGATCAGCTTCTGCCGCGATTCTTCAACCTTGGCCTGCAGTTCCTTCAACTGACTCGCAAGGAAATCCGAAATCTGCGTACTGGCTTGGATTTGACTCTTATAATATTGATCTAAGTAAGCGTTAGCTAACTGGTTTACGACGTCGGCGGCCAGCTTTGGATCTGTGCTTCGGAACCGAATCTCGATAAGCCGTGTCCCCTTGACTTTCGATATCTTGAGGCTTTTGTGGAATGATTCCACCAGTCGATCTTCGTTGCCGGATTGCCCCGCGCGGCCGGCGAACTTCGGGTTCTTGTCGAGGTGGAGATCGTTGATAACCAGCATGGCCAATGCGTCGGTCTCCAAGATGCCGATCTGTGTGTCAATAGCCGCACGGTCTTCTGGATCTTCCACTAGTGACGCATCCACGCCCTTGAATCCCAGTACGCCACTGTCGTTCTCCCGGTGAAATACCACCTGTCCGACCGCCTCGTATTGTGGCTTCATGAGGAGCGATGCAGTTACAACGATCACGACAACAACGAACGTAAACGCGGCGACGGTCCGCTTGCGGCTTCGGATGATTCGCCATAAACTTGCCGCAAAGATTTCCTCCGGCGCATCTCCCAGCGACTGGGAGTAGCGGTTTGCTAAATTTGGCTTGGACCTTAGCACACCCCGGGAGGGAGGCTGGACGGCCTCGGCTTCTTGCACGCCTTGGTTCATCAATTCAAAATTCTTGCTCATTTGCTTTCCGCCTTGGGGCCGGCTGGCAGCATCGGAGTTAACTGCATATTTGCGGGGCGCTCATCAGCTCGGGGCACTCCTAAGTTGCGCTGGGGTTAGCACTTGGACGAGGCGCGTAGAGAACCTCAATATCGTTGCCCTCGATACGAATTGCCAAAGATCTCGGCATAGGAGCAACAGATGTGTTGTCTGCCTTTCTCTGAGCGCCATCGAGAACG
>Ga0209588_1000143_pt1 | contig 20728 bp, 17 predicted proteins | sample Rivendell_Oct201_10_FD_188351 | JGI IMG/M metagenome (GOLD analysis project Ga0209588, IMG submission 188351) | Vadose zone soil microbial communities from the Eel River Critical Zone Observatory, Northern California, USA -... | ecosystem: Host-associated > Plants > Roots > Rhizosphere > Soil ...
ACCTGGTCCGACGTCATTCCAGGACTAATCCTCCTTCAACTGTCAGCGTTCAACTTGCCTGCGATGAACGCGTTCATCGGCCAATTAGGCGATCAGAAACGGATGTCGTCAGCCTTCGGGGCCGTCTACTCAGCCTTCCCACTTGGTCTAGTCCTCTCTCCAGCTGTCGGAAGCCTGCTGCTCACTTGGTTGAGTATTCGGGACCTATTCTGGTTCTCGCTAGCTTTCTGGACCGTTTCGACCGTTATCCTCTTCCCGGTCAAGCGTCAACCACCGAGAGAAGTGGACTCGAGGGCGCCTCTGTTTGAGGTTCCGAGGTCCCGCCAAGAACTTACCATTCTCGTATTCCTGTTCGGAGCAACAACCGCCATCAGCATCACTTCACCATCCTTCCTCCCATTGTTCCTTAAGGACCAACTGCATCTGACCGATGCTCAGATACAACTACTAGGTGCCGTTCAGTCTATCGGCAGCGCAATCTTCGTTATCCTCCTAGGTCGCTGGGCAGCCAACAGAGATCCAGGCTCAACGATGGCGAAGGAACTTCTGCTGGTTGCAGGAGGGGCGCTTGGGATCATTTTCGCAGGATCTCCAATGCTGGTGGTGCCTATGGTGTTCCTGCTCGGCGGAGCTAGAGCTCCGAGCTTCATTTCCTATTCTCTTCTCTCTAACATGAGACAAGGAAGATCTAGGGCGGGCCAGTGGGGATTCTATTTGACCTTCGAACAGTTCGGGTTTGTCGCTGGCTCATTTATCGGCGGCTTCCTCTACGCCACCAATCACACAAGCGTCCTCCTCACAACAGCTCTCCTCTTTGTTGCTCTGGCAGCACTGGCCGGATTCGGCATTAGACGACCCCCTGCCCTCAGTCAAACGGCACCCATGAATGGGGCGTAAAATCGATCTGCCAAGTCTTCCCCGGTAGCTCTGTGAGCAGTCTCGGGTGCGGGCGGTGCTGGCCCAGATCCAAGGCCAGGCGATGATGTCGGTCCGGATGTCATTGGAAGCGAGGTCTTTGTTGCACGTTTCTTTGCCATGTATAGAACCACCGCCGCGACAATGGCAATGGCGACAATCGCTTCAATGGCTATCCCGACTGGTGATACTATGAAGGCAAGTAGGCTGTTCGGCAGGGGCTGAACTTGAAATTCTACGGCGGATAGGGTCGAGGCGTCTTGGAGGTTCGTCCAGGTCGCGGAGTTTGAAGGTGTACTGCTCGGTTGAGGAGTGCTCGCTGGAACTACAATCTTTACTTGATTACTACTGTCCGACCCACCGATTAGTGTAAAGTTCACTCCAGGTGCTGGAGTCTTGCCCAAAGTCTGGAAGAGTCCAGGTATCGTAAAGTTCGTGTTGCTTCCAACCGTCGGGGGTTTCAGAATCAGTCCCTTAAGACTCATCGAGGACGTTCCAGCGCCCAAGTCAAGGTCGCTCGTTGTCGACATCCGGCTGAGTGTCACGGACGTCGAGTTGAGGAACAGCAATGAAGCAGGTATGACGGTCCCTGCTGGCACCAGGGAGAAAATTAGCTGGAAATACTGACTCTTCAGCTTGTTCACCTGCGTGTCCAGGTCAGCAACGTAGTTTGTCGTCGAGTTGATGACGATAGTTGGTGTCGAGCCTCCTGTGTAGGTCAGGTTCAGGGTTTCGCCTGTCTCTAGGTTCAAGGCTGACCGAATTATCGAGTCCACTCCAGCCGGGAGCGGGGTGCCTGCGGCGGACAGAAGGCTCTCGAATGCTGTCACAAAATCCGTAGAGGGTTGAGATGGTATCGCCACAAATCCCAAGGAGACACTTACCGAGTTGGCATTGATCGAATTCAAGGTGCCGTTGAAGCCTGTGACCTTGACCGCCTGGCGGGTCCCGTTCTGGATCTGGCCAACAATGTGATCAGTCCAGGTATTGTTCGCAAAGGTCTTGTTCCATATTTTCTGAAAGATCGTCTGGTTCGCAAGGAATGTTCCTGCAAAAAAGGTCGAAGAGAAATAGAGCAGAGCGGTGGCGTTTAGACGAACTCTGGTTGGGCTCGTCGAGAAGGTGCCAGTGATGCTGCTCTGGGGAACATTCGTGCTGATTGTTAGAGAGCCTTGGCTCGTCAGGCCAGTCTGAGTAGCAGTGAGACTGATAGAATTGAAGAAGTTGATTCCCTGAGGAGGTAGTTGATACTGGACCTTCGAGGTCTGAACTACAGCGTTTGACTGCTGGGAGAAATTGGAAGAGGAATGGATCGAATAACCAGGCGTGAAAAACGTGCTAACATTCTGCGTAAGGCTTCCTAACGATGATGCTGTGATCCAAGAGACTCCTACACTCCTATCAGGGTTGACTGTCAAAGTCAGTGCATCATGTTGTACTGCGGGGTTGGTAACCGCGCTATGTCCTGATGGTCCGATTGAGGAGAATATGGCCAACAGCATAAGGCCTGAAGCCAGAAACCGGGCCGTCCTGCGCGATGAAGCATTCAATGATGTGACGAAGCGAGAGCGAGAAGTTTCCACTGTTAAGGGTTACGCAACCGTTTCCGCATTGAATACTAGGTTCAGATTCCCAGGATTCTTGTGCTTGGTTCGCCGGTATCAGGATTTGGCTTTAAGCGATTCTACCAAGGCCTCGGCCTCGGCGGGACCATCGTGTCTCACACCGTTCACGTAGAACGTTGGAGTTCCGTTGACGCCGCTACGTACTCCTCCCATGAAATCATCCTTGATTCTCTTCTGATAGAAGTGCTGTGATGTCTCGCGCTCAACCTTCTGAGTGTCGAGTCCAATCTTCTTTGCGTATCCAAGTGCTACGCTTTGATCTCCGAGAGTTCGTTGATGTTCGTAGAGAAAGTCGTGCATTTCCCAGAATTTTCCTTGAGTAGCCGCGGCTTCAGCGGTCTCGGCGGCGTCCATGGCAAATTCGTGAACGTTGGTCAAAGGAAAGTTGCGAAATACGAAGCGAAGCTTTGCTCCCAGCTCCTTCTGGACCTTCTTCACTTCAGGATATGCCGCGCCACAGAATGGGCATTGATAGTCCCCGTATTCTACTAAGGTGAGGAGGGCTTTCGGGTCTCCTTGAATATGGTCCCGACTCGGATCGACTGGAACCACTAGCTTCGGAGGCTCGTAGCTTTCGGCCTCTTTGCCTGTTGGCTCTAGCAGGGTCTTGCTTGGTCTTCGGCTATGCCTGGTCGCTGTTGTGGTCGCCATGTTTCGATACCCTCATTCACGTTTGAGGTTTGTTGAGTTGTTCGAGAGCAGAGAGAATGCCCTCGGCTCCGGGGTTGACACCATCAGGCGAGAGGTGGCTCCACCGGACGACGCCTTTGTCGTCCAGTACGAAGAGTGCTCGGGCGGATTCACCGATCTTCTCTTTGTATGCTCCGAATTTTCTCGAAATGCTTCCCTTTGGTTCGAAGTCCGAGAGAACAGGGAAGTTGAGTTTGCGATCTTTTGCGAACGCGAGATGGGACCATATGTTGTCAACCGAAATGGCGAGAAGTTCCGCGTTGAACTTTTTGAATTCCGGCATAACCATCGCGTACAAGGACAGCTGGTCCGTACAGACAGGACTCCAATCCGCAGGATAGAAAGCAAGAATCACTGGCTGGCCACGGAAATCCTTGAGAGATACCTTCTGGTCCGGCGTACTATTGAGCGAGAAATTCGGCGCCTTCCTTCCTGGGTTGAGAATGGAAGAACTCTTTCTCACATTCTTTGTTCTTGTTCGGTTAATCCTCTTTCTCCGGTTTCGCTGCAAGGTGACCGCCTTCAGAACAGACACATCCTAATCGGCAAAACGTCTAACATTAATCCTGCTAACCTCTGATTGAAGTATTTAGACATGGCTCGATTTCCCATTCCGCTAGGTCACTAGTTCAATCGGCACATCCGGGACGCTCGGCAGATAGTCGATGTCTACCAGCTCATAGGCTGTATCTAGCTCAACGAGCTCTGCGTTACTTAGCTGGTGCTTGGTCGAGCCCACATTCTCTTCGGCTTGAGCTTCGTTCTTCGCGCCGGGGATTGGGACAACAATCTGGTTGGCCAGGAGCCAGCTGAGTGATATCTGGGAGACAGAGCACCCGTGCCGTCTGGCGATGCTAGCGAGCACAGCGTTGATCTTCTCTATCTGTTCAATGTTCTTCGGAGCGAAGAGTTTGTTCTCGTCTCTGACATCGCCCTTTGGAACGTGTCCACGGTCATACTTCCCTGTTAGAGCTCCCTGTGCTAGCGGACTGTATGCGAGAATCGTGATGTTGTTCTTTCTGCAGTAGGGAAGGACCTCTTCTTCGATCTCTCGTTGTAGAAAGTTGTACCTGACCTGGTTTGAGACTATCTCCGTCCGGGACAAGTGAGATCTAGCTTCCTCCAAGTCTCGAACCGCAAAGTTGCTTACACCGATCGCTCGAATCTTTCCCTCAGCATGGAGCTTCTCGAGCGCCTTCATTGTCTCCTTGAGAGGGATCTGCTCCCAAGGGTCAGGCCAGTGGACTTGGTAGAGGTCTATCTCTTTGACCCCTAACCTGTTCATACTTGCCCCGGCAGCCCTCTGAAGCTCATCAAATCTCAGATTGGCCCCGTGGACCTTGGTGGCCACAACAAACTCGTCTCTGCCGATATCTCGCAATGCTCTTCCCACGACCTGTTCGCTGTGCCCGTTGCCGTAAGCCTCAGCAGTGTCAACAAGATTCACTCCGAGCTCATGGCTCCTCATGATCGCGCGCACGATCTGCTCGTCATCACCCTTCCACAAGTCGCTTGCCTGCCAGACACCTATTCCGATTCGAGAAACTTTCGGACCGTTCTTTCCTAGAGTTCTAATTTCCATCTCAGAATCCTCATGAAGCAGGTTGACCCGTGTCACGTATCCTATTGATACGCTTTTTCAGTGCTTCACTCTGGTCGATGATTAGCGTTCGTTTCGAGCGATTGAGTTCGGCCGAAGGGCGAGTTCGGATTCTACAATTTGACGAATATCGCAACTAGCGCTATCAGGGCGCCGATGAAGACGAGTATCCCCCCGAGGCTCCCGATCAAGAGGAACCCTAAGACAAGTAGAATGACTCCCCATGCCGGATTGGAGACCCTTCCCGCACCTACCAGTGCTAGGATTCCGACGAGGATGCTCACGATTGCGCTTGTGAAGAAATCCAGGGACGGGACCCGGGGCGCGAAGTTGAAGAGACCCCTAAGGTCGACGCCCAGCTGGAGAACCGCCTCAAGAATCAGTATTATTCCGCCAATTACGAGAAGAAGTCGAGCTATCGAGCGAAGTGTTGCTTTTGTCGTCATTTGACGTCCGGTCTTCTTCGATCCGGTCGGGTACTTAACTCAGGAATTTGAACACAGTGCCCTAAGTTCTCTGCCTTCTGGAAGGGCGGATTATTCTTGTTTTTGTTTGGGACCTAAAGGAGCCCACGTACGTTGGGTTGTTGATCCATTGTATCATTCTCCGATAATGTCGAATCTCGATAATATCCGGAAATGAAAATATTGATTTTAGACATTTCCCTTTTATGTCTAGGCTAGGCGGTTGCGCCCGAATCTTAATTGCTAAGGGGCGGCATCGAGTATCTTTTGATATCTCCCGGTTTTTTCCTTCGCGAAGATCGCCCATCCTCAAGGGTGTCCTACTTCTGACTCGTAAGACCGTGCCTCCTGATTGTCCGAAAGGGGGTTGTCAGGGAAAGATGGAGTTGCGTAGGCACAGGTGGACGAAGGCGGAGCCTTGGAGTCTGGAATGGTACGAGTGTCCTGTATGCGGGGCAGTGCACTCGGGTCCCACGCTCGTGATTGATGAGCCCTGAGAGACCCCAATAGGAACCGATTTTAGCGAGACTAGGCATGAATGAGAGGCCCAGGCGTTTTCGCCTCTGACCGAGACACTTTCTGCGAAGCCTAGTTTTCGTCGGGTCGTCTCTAATCGTTCCTTCTCGCTTCTCTGGGCAGGCCAGCTCGTCTCTCAATCGGGGGACTTCATTTTCGATGTTGCCGCGATTTGGTATGTCCTCCAGCTTACCGGTGATCCGTTCAAGGTTGGAGTCGCAGTCGCGACTATTCTTCTTCCCGCGATATTCATTGCACCCATTGCCGGCGTCTATCTTGATCGGTTCAATCGTAGAGACGTGATGCTGGCCAGCAACCTAGTCCAATCAGCGGTCGCTGGAATGATAGGAGTCTTGTACTCTCTGGGGTCCCTGAATTTCCTAGTTCTCCTAGTGATGCTATTCGTCCTGAACTCTGGAGCACAGTTTGTCCGACCCGCAGTCACGGCAATGGTTCCCGGAATCACAGAGAAGAAGGATCTGTCCACTGCGAACAGTCTGTTCTCTCTTAGCACGTCTGTCAACCAGGTCGCGGGCTATGGTATCGGAGGCATCATAGTGCTTGCCCTAGGTGTTGCTGTTCCTTTCTACTACGATAGCCTGACTTTTCTATTCGCCGCGGCGATGCTGTCGCTCATCACTCGTTCTCTGGGGGCAATTCCGAAGGGCGTTCATGATCCAAATTCGCTGAGTTCTGATCACGTCTCGTTCACGGAGAAGTTCGTGCAGGGCCTGAGATTCATTCGCAGCTCAAAGTTTCTCATCCAGCTGGTCATCGTTGGTCTCGTGGTGAACTTTTTCGGGGCGGGCATCTTCGCCCTCCTCGCACCTTACGCCAAGAATGTCATTAGCGGCAACGCTGGCACCTACGGCGCCATCCTAACTACGTACTCTGTAGGAGCCGTCATAGGAAGCGTCCTAGTCGGAAAACTCCAGCTCAGAAACTACGTGGGAAAAATGTTGTTCGCCGGGGTCATAGGACAGGGACTTGTGATCGTTGGAATCGGCTTCACAACGGTTCTCTTCTTGGCACTGGCGCTCAGCTTCGCTATCGGAGTTTTGCAGACGATGGTGAATGTTCCAATCACCGTCTTGGTTCAGACCAAAGTCCCGGGAGATATGCTGGGGAGAGTATTCAGCTCCCTGGTAGCTCTTCTTACCATCGTTGCTCCGGTTTCGTCTGCGCTCGCAGGGGGCCTGGCAACTTCTATCTCAATCGGTGGGACGTTCCAGGTTTTTGGCGGCCTGATCGTGCTAGCTTGCGCCCTAGGATATCTGTTCTTCAGAGATTTGAGAGACGCAAGCTACTAACTTGCTAGTTACCGAGTTGAGCCTTGAGCTTTGACTCGATCTGATACTTCGGTGCCGCTCCGATAATCCCGTCAACAGGTTCCCCATCTCGGAAGATGAGGAGAGTAGGGATGCTCTGAACCTGGAACTCACCAGAGGTTAGAGGGTTCTCGTCTACGTTCAACTTGCCGAACGCTACACGGCCAGAGTATTCTTTCGCTAGCTGTTCAACGATGGGTGCGACCATTCTACAAGGTCCACACCACGCAGCCCAAAAATCCACGACCATCAGTGGATACTTTGAGATCTCCGAGGAGAAAGTGGCATCTGATAGGATGATCGGCTTGCTTTCGTATTTTTCGGCGGACTGAAGTTGGGACCGCGTCCTCCGCATTATCTCCACTAGCTTTCTCTCTTTTATGCTCTGGATTTCTGCGTCGTCGTCAGACAGGGGCAAATACTCTCCTTCGCTTTGTCTCCTGTGAACAGGGACTTCGCTCTCTTAAGGTCCTCGCCTGAAGGCGACCCACTAGACTTTGCGGGTAACCATCTTCGTTACCCAGCGGTCCATCTTTGCTTGGAGAATGTCCAGAGGTAGGGCTCCATCATTCAGGAGCTCATCATGGAAGCTTCGAATGTCGAAGAGTTGCTTCAGTCTTTTCTCAGCCTTGGCTCGAAGTTCCCGGATTTTCAGTTCACCCAGTTTGTACGCTAATGCTTGACCAGGCCAAGCGATGTACCGGTCTACCTCTGACACGATGTCTTGTTCAGAGCTGGCTGTGTTGTTCTTGAGGAATCTGATAGCTTGGTCTCGGGTCCATTTCAGACTGTGAATGCCAGTATCAACCACCAATCGTGATGCCCGCCAGGCTTCCGCCGTTAGGCGACCATAGTCTGATAGGAATTCACTGTAGAAGCCCATCTCCTTGCTCAGGAATTCTGCGTAGAGAGCCCAGCCTTCGACGAAGGCGGTGTATCCACCATGACGCCGGAACTTGGGGAGGTTTGTTAGTTCCTGTTGGATTGCGACTTGGAGGTGGTGGCCCGGGACTGCTTCGTGGTAGGCGAGAGCCTCCATCATATATTTCGGCCGGGTCTCGGGTTTGAACGTGTTGACGTAGAAGTAGCCCGGTCTAGAACGGTCTTCTGGAGGTGCGTAATAGTAGGCCGCCGGAGCCGCGTCGGCTCGCCACTCTTCAATTTCTCTGAAACCATAGCTCGCCTGGGGAAGCCGGCCGAAGAATTCGGCGAGTTTCTTGTCCATTCGTCGAAGAATTTCCTTGAAACCCTCTAGGAGGTCTTGGCCAGTCATGAAGAAATTGGACTGGTCCTTGCGTAATGCTTCGTTGTATTGTTGAACTGTGCCTTCAAACCGGGCCTTTCTCAGAATCACGTCGATCTCTTTGTGGATTCGTACAAGCTCCCGTTTGCCGAGTCGGTGAATCTGGCCCGGCGTAAGATTGGTTGTTGTATGAAGGCGGACACTGAATGCGTACATTGCTCGACCGTTGGGAATGGACCAGATTCCTGGATGAGCCCGGGATTTTGGTAGGTATTCTTCTCTTACAAAATTGAGGAGTTTGGTGTAAGCGGGGAGAACGTAGTTCTGGATCGCTTCGCCAACATCTTTGGCCATTCTGTGCGCTTCCCCAGTCGAAAGTCGAGACGGGATCTGGTCGATTGGCTTGTAGAGCTCGCTCTTCTCGGGTGAGGACACGATCTGAGCTTCTAGTTGGGGTATGATCTTCTCGACAACGCTTCGAGTTTGAACGGTCTTCTTCTCTATTCCAGTCTTGAGATTCGCGATAGTCTGGTCGAAAACTCTTCGAAATTGTGTTAGACGACTGACGTAGTTCACGTAGTCTTGAAGAATGTTGAACGGATGGTATGTAGTGAGTTGGGGGAGGTCAATATGCGGTCCGGTCTGTTGGGTCATGGACAGGAGGTAAGGGTGATATTTCGCGCCATCAATCTGTAGGGAGAGTTCGCGTTTGAAGAGGTCATAGTTGAGGCGGTCCTCTCCGCTCGTTGGCTTCTTGAAGCTCTTGAGCTCCGCGAGATATTTCCCGAACCGATCGATGCGCTTTTCGTAGGCTTCGGAAGAGACGTCCTCCAACCAGTTGTCGTACCGGTGGTCTCCAAGGTACGTCGCGAAGGTCGGATTCTCTTTGAGGGTGAACTCCCAGTAATCTTGATACAAGCCATCGGGTGGCAGTGTGTTGTTGTCGGGACTAGCCATTAACTCGCCTTGGCGAACTTTGATGGATCTTCTCGCAGAAAGAATAGAGGAACTAGTAGGAGAAAGCACATTGCGGCGCCCGCTATCCAGGCGGTTGAGTAGTCGAATGATCTTGCGAAATACGAGAAGACCAATGGAGGCCAGAAGGATCCAGTTAGAGAAATGCTGTTCACCCAACCGATCGTAAGACCCTCATATTCTCGCTCGACTTTGCTAAGATCCTTAGCCGCGGCAAAATTGATAGTGGACGCAGGTCCGACCGCTATCCCGCCCAAAACGGCACCCGCAGCAGCGGCAGGGAGCGTTGGTGCTGCAGCCACTAGAAGCGCCGAAGTCATTCCTAGACCAGAGAGGATCAGCAATCGCCTTGGCTTCCTAGTGCGATCATAGAGTCTTCCTCCCCATAGAGATGTGTAGATAGGCAGGACAACAATCATCGCAGCGACTATGCCTGCAATTGCGTAGGCTTCTCCTAGGCTTGCCTGAAGGTAGTATGCCATGAAGCTTGAGATCAAAACGCTGCCCAGGTTCGAGCCCAGCGATCCAAGCCCCAACACAACCAAGTTCCTATCGCTCAGAATTCTGACAAGCTTGTCAGTCGAAAATCTGAACTGATTATTTTCTACATCTTTCGGGACGAGAGCAATTACCATTAGCCCCGTAAGCACTCCGAGTCCTCCGCTTAGTACGAGGGTTGAGCGCCAGCCGGTGACGGATGCGAGTACAATCCATCCGAATAGGCCGATTATGCCTCCTATGTCGAATGCGGAATTAATGAGTCCGACGCTAGTCCCTGACTTTCCTCCGAGAAATCTTGTCATCAGCACTACCGACGGTGCGAATACGAGCGCCATTCCAGCGCCTACGATCAAACGCAGGATTGCAACCAGAAAAACGGCCGACGATACAGAAGTGCCTAGTACAGCTAAAGACGAAACGAAAATTCCAAGTGACACGGTTCTCTTAGGGCCCCATTTCGCGGCGAGTACTCCACCCGGCACCTGCATTATTCCCACGCCGAGGTAGAAGCTAGAGGTCAGAGTTCCCAGGCCTGAGACGCCGGTGTTGAGGTCGGCGCTCATCAGGTAGAAGATCGCGCCTATGTTCAGCCAGTTTACAGCGTAGACAATTCGAGCGGCAACGAGGGCGATGACTGCCCGCTGTTCCGGGAGTCGAGCTGACAATTGTTCAGGAGGCAGATTATCTGCTGTTCAGTCGATTTGGAGAATCATGGGATTATCGTCATGCGGGTCTTCTCTTCCACCTTGGTGCCGATGTAGCGGTCGCTCCACTTCTGGCTCATCTCACCATGCGTCCCAAGTCCAACAGCCACGTCGATGAGGAGAAGGACCCAGTAGATCTTGCTGATGTTCCGGACGAAACTATTTCGCAAGTCCATTGGCTTTCCATCGACTCTCTGCACGCGCAGACCCATGATTTCCTTTCCCAAGGTTCTCCCGTAGAGTCCTTCGGCGAGGAAGAAGTAGAGGAAGACGACTAGAGGTATTAGCCCTCCAAGCGAAAGGCCCCACCACGCTGGAAACGCCCCTAGAGCGGTGGATGAGAAACTCAAACCGATAATGAATGGAATCGACACGACGATCGCAATGATTGCTAGTACAACGGTGACAATAACTGCGTCGATGACGAAAGCAATTAGTCGCCGGGCCCAGTGGTTCTGGACACTTTTGTCATCCCTCAGTAATTCGAAGCCCGTTGGAGACTGGACGCCCATAGTGCCCCGAACAGATGCGCCGCACTTCCAACAGAAGGCTGCGTCCTCTCGAAGCTCGCTCCCACACTTCCAGCAGTATACCAAGGGATATTCGAACCTTCGAATCTCCTGCCGTGGGCTTAAACTTGACGCTCGAAAGTGAGCTCCATGTCCTCACGGCGACGTCAATAGGCGTCCTATTGGTCATCAGATAATGACGAATTGGAGCCTGTACTCGGCTTGTTTATGGCTGGGTTACTATCATTCTAAACCGTCAGCGGAGGGCGGAGCGTGAATAGTTCAGGGGAACAGCCAGCCTTGCGATTAGTAGTCGTATCGAACAGGCTACCGTTCACAGCGAGCGCCAAAGACGGCAAGCTGGCTTTTCGCGCAAGCGCAGGCGGGCTTGTCTCCGGACTAACTGCATATCTGGAATCATCCAGACAAGGTTCCCCCAATCGAGATTACTTGTGGGTCGGATGGCCCGGCACCGAGATCGACGAGGGTTCTCAGGACAGACTGAGGTCAAAAGCCGCCAAGCAACAAGCCTCACCCGTCTTTCTAGACGCCAAGACAATGGACGAGTTCTACCACGGATTCTGCAACAGCACAATCTGGCCCTTGTTCCACTACTTTCCCACATATGCCAAGTTCGACGAGAACGACTGGGCACAATACGTCAAGGTAAACGAGGTCTTCAGAGACTCCCTACTGAAAGTGGTCCAGCCAAACGACACTATCTGGGTCCACGACTACCATCTCATGCTTCTTCCCCAACTCTTGAGAGAGAAGATGCCTGATCTGCCCATCGGATTCTTCTTGCACACACCCTTTCCATCGTACGACGTGTTCCGTACGCTCCCCACAAGATGGCGTAGAGCCATACTGGAAGGCATTCTCGGAGCTGACCTGATCGGATTCCACACAATCGACTACACACAACATTTCCTCAGATGCATACTTCGAATCCTGGGAATCGAACATAATTTTGGCCAGGTGCTCATCGACGGGGAAAGAGCCGTAAGGGTTGACACCTTCCCCATGGGAATCCACTACGAGCAGATTCGAGATAACGTGAAGAGTGACACGGTGAAGCAGGAAACGCAGGCCCTCCGCAACAAACTAGGCAATCTCAAGATCGTCCTGTCTCTGGATAGGCTCGACTATACGAAAGGGATCAAGCATCGCCTAGAGGCTTACGCTATTTTTCTCGAGCGGTATCCTCAATGGCTACGAAAAGTGGTCCTCATGCTTTCAGTGGTTCCTTCAAGGCTAGGGTCAGAACATTACGAGCAGATGAAGGAGGAGATCGACAAACTAGTAGGTAGCATTAACGGACGATTCGGGGCAATCGATTGGAACCCGATAGTCTATCGATACAGGTTTCTGCCGTATCATCAATTGTTGAGCCTCTTCGCGATGAGCGATGTAGCTCTGGTAACTCCTCTGAGAGATGGCATGAACCTCATTGCGAAAGAGTACGTCGCGTCCAGGGCTGATCAGAAAGGGGTCCTGATTCTTAGCGAGATGGCCGGAGCCTCGCGGGAACTAGGGGAGGCGCTCATCATCAATCCCAACGATGAGTCAGAAATCGTAGACGCGCTGAAGACTGCTCTGGAAATGCCCGAAGAGGAACAAGTACGGCGCAACCAGGTGATGCAGAACAGACTAGGTCGCTACGACGTTATCAGATGGGGCCAGGACTTTACTGGCAAACTCAACTCGGTCAAAGACCAGCAGAAAGGGTTCAGCGCACGTCTAATGGACAAGTCAACAAGAGAGAAACTGATCAAAGACTACACGAGTTCTGCGAACAGAATCCTATTCCTAGATTATGACGGTACACTGTCGCCCTTCAAGGAGCGCCCTGAGACCGCGGTCCCCGGGGCGATCCTCCTCGCAACTCTCAACGCGCTCGCCGAGGATCCGCGAAACAATCTAGTAATCGTGAGTGGTCGTCATAGAGATCTCTTACACAAATGGTTCGGACCCTTAAGCATAGGAATCGTTGCGGAGCATGGGGCCTGGATTAGAGAGAAGGACAAAGACTGGCTACCAGCGATCAAGGTGGAGAGCAACTGGAAGGAGAAGGTTCGGCCCATTCTCCAGAGCTATGAAGATCGGCTTCCCGGCTCCTTTGCCGAGGAGAAAGAGTTCTCCCTAGTCTGGCATTATCGAGCCGCCGACCCGGAACTGGCCTCTGTACGGTCGAAAGAGCTTGCGGATGAGCTAGGATATTTCACTGAGAACACTGAGCTCCAAGTGTTGCAAGATAGCAAGTCGATCGAGGTGAGAAACGTCGGGATCGACAAGGGAATGGCTGCGAAGCTACTCCTTTCCGAGAAGACCTTCGACTTCGTTCTGGCCGTGGGTGACGATCTGGCTGACGAAGAACTCTTCAAGGTTCTTCCCGAAAAATCCTATTCGATCAAAGTAGGACCCGCAAAATCCTACGCGAAATTCAATCTGAAAAACCATCGTGACGTCATTCAACTACTGACTGATCTTACAAAGACGGCCAACATACCTTAATTGCTCGTTTTCCTTGCGGCTCCTGCTCGTTTCCGGACCCTGAAAAATACGCCTTCCAGATTCAAAACAACCCCAAAACCTAAAACAAAGCCCGAATCAGAACAATCAACAATGCAGCCCCCCCCGGGGAGGGGGGGCTTTGAGATCAGATTGGACAAATTCTTACTTCGATTGTCTGCTCTGGCTGACGGAGGCCCCGCGATCGGGCGATCTTGGCAATAATCGCCAAGTTCCCCCGTAAACTAAACGTCATACAGATTTAGCAGAACTCTCTAAGAGGTATGAGGCTGGCCTGCTTATCATCGGCCGCTGATCTTGTTCGATATCGCTTTGGCATATCGGATCAGTCCGCTCTTCCGCCGTGCTTCTTCGAGATGTACGCTCGCGGTTATGAGTCCCATGTGGGTGTAGGCTTGAGGAAAATTCCCCAGAGCCTCGCCAGTCTTTGGGTCAATCTCTTCAGAATACAGTCCAAGATGATTACTTCGCTTCGTCAACTGGTTCAAGAGTCCCTCCGCCTCCCGGAGCTTTCCTAGTCTCGTCAGACAGTCGACCATCCAGAAGCTGCAGACCGTGAAAGTGCCCTCTTTTCCTAGCTGGCCGTCGTCTACTTTGTATCTGTAAATCAGGTCGTCTTCAGACAATTCTTCCCGAATCCGTTGGATGGTTGCGCTCATCTTCGGATCCTTTGCCGGGAGAAACCCGACAAGAGGCATGAGGAGATTCGCGGCGTCCAAGTCCTCCCCTCCAAAGACCATCGTGAAGGCCTTCTTCTTCTCCGACCATCCGTCGGAGAGGATGTGACTCTTGATCTTCTTCCTAACTGGCTCCCATCTTTGCCAGTCCTCGTCAAATCCGAGTTCCCGAGCCATCTTGCTCGCCCTGTCGAGTGCGACGTAGCACCACATTGTGGATTCTACGAACGTCTTCTGTTGTCGCATCTCCCAAATTCCGCTGTCAGGACTCTGCCATTCTTTCAGCGCTTGGTCGGCTGAGTATCTCACGAGGTTCTCGTAGACCTGCCTAGTCGTCCATCCTAAGGTATGGAGGAAATAGACGTAATCAGCTAGGATTCCGTAGACGTCTAGTTGCAACTGCTTCGAGGCTGCGTTGCCAATCCGGACAGGGCTTGAACGTCGATATCCTTCAAGATGGTCGAGTGTAGTCTCAGGAATATCGCTCTCGCCACCGATGCCCATCATTATTTGCAATTTCTCCTTTGAATGTCTGCGAAGATTGATGAGCCATCTTGCATAGTCCAGTGCTTCTCTGCTTGCTCCAGCCTCACTAAGCGCAAGCACGGAGAGCGCGTTGTCTCTAATCCAGGAATATCGGTAGTCCCAATTTCTCAAAGCGCCAACACTCTCCGGGAGAGAGGTCGTGACTGCTGCGACCATAGCTCCTGTCGGAGCGTATTGCAGCAGCTTCAGCACGAGACAGGATCTTACAACATTGGCTCGGAATGGTCCCTGATACTTCACATGGCCAACCCAGCGTTTCCAATACGATACAGTTCTGGAAAGCTTCCTAGCAGTCTCGTACCGCGATGCCGGGATTGCTGGACTCTTACCCCACTTGAGAACGAAGACAACCCTTTGACCTTTCGATAATCTGAACTCGCTAGTGAGAATATCCTCGTCCGAAGCATGGAGCTTCGTCGACGATGCGAGATTGACCTGGTGACCTTGGTTCTTCGCTGTGCAACCCTCTCGAGTCTCCAGTATTGTTGTCTTTCCTCGTGCATAGTCCAGACACGGTTGGAAAATAATTCGAAGTCCAAGTTCTCCCTCGACGCAGTCGACAATTCTGTGAATCTCTTGCAATCCCTTCAGTTCGCCTTCCTCCATGAAACAGGGCATGAAGTCTGTGAGCTTGATCCTACCTTGCTTAGAGTCGAAAATGGTTGAGAGCACGTTTGTCTCGCCCTCGTAGCTCTGTTTGGTCGTGAAACTCTCGCTAGGCGATAGCTGGAATCTTCCGCCTTTCCGTGCGTCGAGTAGGGCTGCAAACACGCTCGGAGAGTCGAATCGCGGTGCACAGTACCAGTCGATAGACCCGTCTAGTCCCACGAGAGCGGCAGTGTGCATGTCGCCTATGACTCCGTAATCGCTGATCCGCTTGTAATCCGTTGCCGAATCTAGTCTGTCAGACATGAGTCATTGACTGCCGAGGGTTCAAAGCGTCGAGGAATCGAGTCTCAAAAGTGCTTCGAGACTCATACTAGGATTCACGAGGCGCTTTTTGCCAATTCTCTCAATTCTTGGCCTGTGATCTACATGATTCGCCAACCTTCTCGGAACTTTGAGCCTAGATGTTGATACACGTCTATCGCAGGTTCATTCCAGTCAAGCACTTCCCATCGCACTCCGTAACATTGCTCGGCGATCGCCGTCTTTGCAAGATTCGCCATTAGTGACCGGCCGATGCCTTTGCCTCGAAACTGTGGTCGGACGAACAGATCCTCGATGAAGATTCCGGGTCGTCCCTGCCATGTTGAATAGTTGTAGAAGTAGAAGGCCATGCCAGCAGGTTCTCCATTCCATTCTGCGACGATCACGTGAAACTTCGGGCTAGGTCCGAATCCGTCGCGGCGCAGGTCTTGTTCTGTGCAGGCGACTGCGTTGGGCGCGCGCTCGTATTCGGCCAATTCTCCGATGAACGACAGTATTAGGGAAATATCTTTGGCTGTTGCTTTGCGAAGCTTCATCATAGCAGGACAGACTGCACATCGGAATTATGTAAGATTGATCGCTTACCGGGACGATTTTCTAATCCTATGTTTCAGTTAGACCCGTGAATACAGAAAGACCAGCCAGAACCTTGAACCCTGTTTTCTGCGACGTTTGAATCCCGCGTCTCGTAGGGATTTGTCAATAGTGCCTAGTGGATGCAAATAGAACAGGACTCCGCCTCTCCTTCTCTGGAAGCAATTGGCAACTTTCAAGGCAATTCGAAAAGGCAGTTTGGTGATTCCTTCGTCCCGGGGAACGCTGAAACCAACCATGACGTTGCTGGCTCCCATCGCGTTCTCCAGCAGAGGCCTCCATTCCGAATAGCAACAGAGAACCTTGTCCATGACCACAATGTCCGATCTTGGGAGCTCTGCCGTTGCCGCGTTTCCTTCCTGAAACTTCGCCCTGCTTTCGAAACCGCTGGCTTGGGCCAACTCGGTGGCAGCAACTATCATTCTTGGAGACAGGTCAAAACCGATGGCACTTTGGGCTCCGTGCTTAAGGAGCTCGATGGACAACCCGCCTGCGCCGCATCCTAGATCGAGAACCGCCTTGTCTTGGGCGTTGCCGTCTAGGATGAACTTCAGCAGTAGTCTGCTGCTTCGAGACAAGCCGTTGTTCCTGTAACGCTCGCAGAAGTCGCAAGCATCCCCGTCGAATTCTCGACTAATCTTGCCCATCTCGTCACAGGTCGAATCCATGGGTTTCGCTCGCCCGTTTCAACGCTCGGCCTATGGAATATTGGTTTCGCACTAGCGGATATTAACCGGTGGAAATCCCGTGAGGATGGAGAGTCTGAAAATTGAACTATCGAAGGCTAGGTAGTTCCGGGCTAAAAATGAGCGAGTTATCACTAGGTGCATGGGTCACTTATGGCGGCCAGGTCGGCGAAGACGTCGCCGTCAAATGCATGTCCGCCGCCCACGACGCTGGCGTGAACTTCTTCGATAACGCCGAAGCCTACGCTCACGGCAATGCCGAGACAGTCATGGGGAACGCTATCAAACGCTTGGGCTGGAAGAGAGAGAGCATCCTTGTTTCTAGCAAGGTATTCTGGGGCGGAGATGGACCCAACGATAAGGGATTGTCGAAGAAGCATGTCTATGAGGCATGCCGGAACTCTCTTCGAAGATTACAGCTAGACTATCTCGACCTGTTCTTCTGCCATCGCCCTGATCCTAACACGCCTATCGAAGAGACTGTCCGAGCCATAGACGATCTCATTCACCAGGGTCTGATTCTATACTGGGGAACATCGGAATGGAGCGCTGCCGATATCATGCGGGCCTACGGAATAGCTCGAGACCTCGGTATGACGCCTCCAGCAATGGAGCAGCCTCAGTACAACATGTTGCACCGGGACAGGTTTGAGGTTGAGTATTTGCCACTCTATCGGGAGATTGGACTCGGAACGACGATCTGGAGCCCACTCGCCTCAGGGCTGCTGACTGGAAAATACAAGGACGGTATTCCTCCGGGCTCACGAGCCACGCTGGAAGGGTATGGTTGGTTGCGTGAGAACCTGATTACACCGGAGAACATTGCAAAGGTCAGTCAGCTGGAGCCTATCGCCAAGGACCTGGGGTGCAGTCTAGCCCAATTGGGACTCGCTTGGTGCCTGAAGAACCCGCACGTTAGTACCGTAATGACAGGTGCTAGCAAGCCGGAGCAGGTAGTTGAGAACATGAAAGCAATCGACGTGGTAGACAAGCTAGACTTAGCGGTCATGGAACGGATCGACGACGTTCTAGGGAACAAGCCAGACTCAGACATGTCCTAGTTCAAGCATCGGCGCTGATTCAGATTGACTATAGTCTCTCCTGAACTGGGAAAGAAGTTCGAAGAACTACGACACGGGATGATGTCGAACAAGGCCGCTGGCACATCATCCACGAACAGGGCTGAAGTGAGACTCATCAAGGATCAGAACTCGGAAGCGAAGGTCAGGACCTTCACCTTAGTCCAGGACGAGCCTGAGAGCGTCTGGGGCACCGGCAAGGGTCCAACGCCCACCGACTATTTCGTCGCCAGCGTCGGTTTCTGCGAGAACGTCATATTCGCCAGAAACGCTAGCATGGCAAACTTGACCATCGACTCCTTGGAAACAACCGTAACTGGAACGTGGGACCGACGAGGCCTCTTCGAAATAGACGGAGTCAAACCTAGCTTCAAAATCATCACAGTCGAAACAAAGATCACAACAAAAGATCCGGTTCAGAAAGTCGTCGAGGTGGCGAATCAGACCCATCGCCGATGTCCAGTTCATGCAACCCTGAGCAGGGCCACCGAGATGATCTTCAGGCTGAATGTAAACGGCCAGAATGTCCCGTTATAGTCGAGACAGACGATTTGCTCAGGGTCACGGAAGCTGACGTAGGAAATCTTCTCCCGTTTTCAAAGGCCGTTGAGCTGGCTAGAGAAGCATATGTGAAACTAGCCAACGGGGAGGCAGTAAATCCTCAGCGTGTCTTGCTGAATGTTCCAGGCGGAGCTTCTATGTTCTTCATGCCGGCACGTGTCTCTGGACAAACAACAGTCTCAATCAAGATTGCTAGAGTGAATCCGGATAACCCAGCGCGTTCTCTTCCAACTGTTATGTCTGATATCCTTGTGTACGATTCTCGGAGCGGAGTCTTGCTTGCTGAAATTCCGGGCGAGTCGTTGACTGCCATCCGGACCGCTGCGAGTTCCGCAGTGGCAACCGGTGTTCTAGCGCGAAGAGATGTGAAAAGCCTAGGATTGCTGGGTACGGGTCGTCAGGCAGAAGCTCACGTCCCCGCCATCCAACAAGTGAGAGACATATCTCGAGTTGTAGTCTATTCAAGAGATAAGGGTCGACGGGAGGCTTTTGCCAGACAGATTTCACGAGACTATGAAGTAGAGACTCTCCAGGCCGATTCTCCAGAGCAAGTCGTGAAACAATCTGATCTCATCGTAACCGCAACCACATCTCACACTCCACTATTCAAGGGAGAACTGGTCAAGAAAGGCACTCATACGAATGCAATAGGAGCTGCGGAACCTGACGCGAGGGAAGTTGACGCAGAACTAGTCAAGAGATCTGTCCTAGTGGTTGACTCGCGAGCCCAGGCGCTTTCCGCTTACGGGGACATAATGATCCCAATAAGAGAAAAGGTGATTGAAGAGACCCATATCCGAGCCGAATTGGGAGAACTGCTCGCCAAGAAGCGTTCAATTTCGTGGGACCCGCACGCTATTACTCTGTTCAAGTCTGGAGGACTAGCAGTCCTCGACGCTGTAGCAGCCGACTACATTGTGTCGCAGCTTGAAGGCAAGGGTCTCTAACTGTCCGGAGACAACTCGTCACGTTCTCAGACTACTTTCTTTCTGTAGGAACGGAAGACTAACACGTCATAGATGATCTTCGAGAAGCCCCCAGTCAGGATGGGCAGAGATGAAGCACCAATCATGAACATGATGGCTGTAAGCGGGCCGCCTAACGTGCCACTCAGACTCCGGGACGTATTCGTAACGGCGTTCGCAGGGACTCTCTCCTGGTCCGTGAACAACTGCGCCATGAAGGCCTGTCTCGTCGGCACATCCATCTGCGAAATGCTCTGCCTTAGAAACAGAAATGTCACAGCCCCCAAGAACGAGCCTGCGAGCGGGACTAGAATGAGAAAAACATTTGACAACAAATGCGTGGATACCATAGTTCTAAGATTCCCCAGTTTCTCGGCAAGGACAGGAGCGGCCAAAGTCGAGAAAGCGGTGACTACGTTTACCGCGAGAAAGATTGCTCCAAGACTCGATAGAGATACTCTGTAGACTTGGCTGAACCAGTATGATAGGACGAACTGAGATACGAGACTTCCACCAAACGCATCGATCGAGTAGAAGAACGATAGTTTCGTAATGTCCCGTCTAGCTTCCGGACGGACATTACCAAGACCAATCTTTCTTGGTCCAGGTTCCTGAGCTTCAATGTTCCCTACCCTACGATAGACGGCTAGAAGGAGTATTCCGACTAGCCCATAGATCAGGTAGAGTAGTCGAGAGGCGAGGAGAGTATCCTGGAAATAGTCTGGAGCTGATGCAGCGAAGGCTCCGATTGATGATGCTCCATATCCGATGAAATTGTAGACGCCGAAGGCGCGGCTCTCCCTCTCTTTCGGAACTAGTATGGGTAATACTCCAGTCTCGATCGACTGGAAGGGTCCAGCCTCAGTCCCGGTCGTGCTAATGTTGCCCAGAAAGAGACCCACCAAGATCACTGGTAGGACGATCGTGGATGAGAGCAGGACCCCGGAGACAACCACCAGTAAGCTGAAGATCATTAGGGATCTTTTGCGTCCCAGATAGTCCCCATACCAGGTTAGGATGATGTTGAAGAAAGCGTTCCCAGCGAGGATCGCGGTGAGCGCTAACCCCACGTACAGAGCTGAGTATCC
>Ga0209588_1000146_pt1 | contig 20489 bp, 17 predicted proteins | sample Rivendell_Oct201_10_FD_188351 | JGI IMG/M metagenome (GOLD analysis project Ga0209588, IMG submission 188351) | Vadose zone soil microbial communities from the Eel River Critical Zone Observatory, Northern California, USA -... | ecosystem: Host-associated > Plants > Roots > Rhizosphere > Soil ...
CAACTATAGCGGATTCTTTTCTTAAGACTCGTAAAAATTCGTGGTGGGACGCTTCGGTGACCTATGATATGACCTGCCCTAGGAGGCCTGTTTTCTCGCAGTCGTAGCATCTGTAGGTACGTTCGGTCTTCCACTTTCCGGAAGGGTCGAGAACCAGCTTGTCTTGTGAGTTGAGTTCGCTATAGTCGAATTGACCGCCGCACCTGTCGCAGACGAATTCCGCCAAGAAGGATCATTCGTTAGTAAGGCATCGCTACTCATAAACAGTCGTGCTTCGGGATTTTGCTAGCACCGACTTAGAGTACTGGCCCCGCAACCCATTTTACCATCGCGCTCCATTCACTTCTCGGCATTGTCAGCTATTTCGGACGGGGAAAAGAGCAAGAGAATCCAGCAGACGTTCGACGAGTTCAACGAGTCGTGGCTCGTCTATTGGAACGCGTACATTGACCTGCAGAACCAGTTGTATGAGAGCCTGAAGGCTGCGCGCGACGTAACGTGGTTAGGCGCTACCGATTCGGCCAAGATGAGCGAGATAAACTCAGCCCAGCGACAGCTCTTTGCAACGATGCCCCGCCGGCTGGACTATGCGCCACTTGGACAGATCAACCGGAGCATGGACTACGCCCTCAGCAAAGTCAACGAATTACTGGCTGCGCTCTTCTCCGAGAAGGAAAAATGCAAGCGCCTGGAAACCGCAATAGACATCCTGACGGAGAAAGCGAACAGAACCAAGCAGGAATTACAGACTGAGTCGTAACCCAGGCTTTCTAGGCTAGGCGCAGGATTCGTCGCGTCTGGCTAGAGTGTCATGGACCGGGGATGGGTGGGGGCCTAAGGGTGTTCAGTTGTCCTGTCCGTACGGCTTATAGTCATGAGTGAAGAGCACGCTGTCCTACAGCCTGTTAGTTGTTCTGAGGAATGATTGATTGAATCAAGACAACGCAATTCCTAGGAGTATTTTGATTTCCTCCGCTTCTCGCGGGGTTGCCGAAGGCAGGGATTTGAAGTATTGAAGGAAACCGGTCCGAGAGAGACAGGCGGAGCAAAGGTCCCATTCGACAATTTCGATCCCGAAAACTATCTCGGCGACGCAGGTTTGAGAAACGCCGCAACCCGATGCGCAAGTCCCGTCACGGGTGCACAAGGCGTAGAAAACGCTTTGAGGGGCGACCTTGACCTTGGGCTCAAGCGGCGTCACAGCACCCACCCCGGAAGTTTTCCAAGCCTGCATACATCTGGTCACTCTGCTGGCGATCCTCTTCTCCTTAAGTTGTCATTGATAAAACAGGATGAGACTCTGACGCTTCGAAGATAAATAGAACCGAAACCTCCGGCTGCAAACAATACTATTCCTTCCGCGAAGGCCCTCAAGGCGTGAAGATGTGAAGGTGGAGAAATTTTTCAGTTGCGTCCAGTTATCCCTCTGCTGCTTCAGCCTGCATTACCTGGGGTAGACAGTGTGTCTCTCTATGGTCTACTTGAAAGAGGATCGTAAGGATTGAGAGGAGACCCGGTTCTGTTCCTCGAGTCTCAAATTCTCGACATTCTTTGCTTGAGTTCAGTGATAGGCTCTTGAGTGGTCGGCATGGAATTCACATCCTCAGAGACTTCGTCTTCTCCAAATCGCTTCTCTCTTGGAGCCGGGGGTGGGAGTTGAACCCACCTTAGCCATCCGTTGAGGGATGTTTACTACGGGTTGCTACGAGCTGTGTCTGCAGCCCGTCGCCTTATCCGATCGGCCTTCGGTGGACATACCAACCCCGGCCTGGTTCGGCCCCCGGCAAAAACAATCACCCGGCTGTCATTCGTATAAGCTTGATGAAGAGAGACTCCAAAAAGATCGAAGTCACCCTGACCACGTTTCTCATCTAAATCAGATGCAATGATCGGCTAGTTTGAACCCACAGTTTTATAGGCCCGGTTCCGGATTCCTCGAAACAAACAATAGGACTTCTCGGAGAACCCACGCAGCTTGTCCGGAATAGACGCCGTCAAAAAGGTCGTTGAAACGGAAACACAAGCACGCAGAATCGTCGACGAAGCGGCGACGAAGGCTCAAAAAGTAATCTCCGAGACGCGCGAACAGGCTGAACGAATTAGGCAGGAAGCTGTCGCGAGTGCGCAGGGACGCAGGGAGGGGATACTTCGCGAGGCCAAGGAGAAGGCTGAAGCAGAGGCTCGCCAGTCCGACCAGGAAACGGAACGGATCTTGGACACTTACCGGAAACTCTCAGAGGAGAGAAAGGCCGCCGCAGTCAGCAAGGCCGTGGCATTGATTCTGAACGGGTGAATACAATGTCTGAGTCTCTAGAGAAGCTACAGAATCGAATCCTCTCTGATGCGAGGCTAAAGGCCGAAGAGACAATCAAAGAAGCTCAAGCGAAGGCCCAGCAGACTCTCGAAGAGGCAAGGCGGAGAGCACAGAAAGAATCTGAAGAGATCATCGCGAAAGCCAAGGTAGAGGCAGAGAACGTTCGAAGAAGCATCTTGAGTTCAAAGGTTCGCGTCAACAGGCTCAGAATTCTCGATGAGAAGAACCGAATCGTTCAGGACATTATTCACACTGTTGAGGATCAGCTCTCAAGCATTGCAAGAACGGACCAGTTCGAGAACACCGCCCAGCGATTTGTGGCAGAGGCGGTAAAAGCCGTGGAGTCAGATCAGCCCATTGTTAGAATCGGCTTCAGAGACGCTACCAAGAAGAATCTTGACGGAATGTCGCGGGTCCTCCCGAAAGGTGGGAAACTTGTCATTGACGAGAAGCCCATTGACGACTTTGGAGGAGTCATCGCCACGGATCCGGAAGGCAGAGTCGTCTTCAACAACACCTTCAAGTCACGATTGGAAAGACTCGACAACCAGCTGCTGACCCTAATAGCCTCGACAGTTTTCAGCGAGTAGCTACTCAAATGCTAAAGCCTGAACGCATGCAACAAGTCAGCATCATAGTAGCAAAAGATCAGCTACCCAACCTTTTGGCATATGCTGGCTCCAAGAAACTCTTTCAGCTCACAGAAATTGAAGACGACAATATTCCCGAAGGAGCCAAACGCTACGAATCGCTCGAACTCCAGGCAAAATCCTCCACGATAAAGAACAGAATAACAACCCTTACCACAGCCCTCAAAGTCAACGAAGCAACACCCGAGAAACTGGACGCTCCTGTCAACAACATAGACGCACTTTCGAGATTTCTAGATGAAGAGACAGTCAAGCTTGAACACTCAGTCCGACGGCTCGAAGATGCCGAAGGGAAGCTTCAGACAGACAAGGAACAAGCCTCCGAACTCTCACGATTCATATCAGGCCTGGAAAACGTAGGAGTATCGCTAGACGCGATCGCGGGCCAAGGATTTCTCACAAGCCTTGTCGGAGAAGCCAGCACCGAAACGATAACCTCTATCCAGAAGGAGCTGGACCGGATTACCCAGGACAATCTCATCTTCGCCATTACAAACACCTCTGAGAAGAATCAGACCTTCCTCGCAATCTTCCCGGCCCCCTTCCAAGAGAATGCGAAACAAGCAACCAGTGCGCTGGGAGCCAAACTTGGACCACCCTGGACCGGTCTTCCATCAGACCCCAAGAAAGCGAAGGAAGCGATTGACCGTCAACTGGAAAACATTGAGAAAGAATCGAAGAACCTCGAAGAGAAGAGAACGACAATCGCGAAGGAGTACGGTCCAAGAATCAAATCTCTAGCCACATTATCCGAAATTCTTGATGCAAGAACGAAAGCTCTAGGAGGATCCTCCTCCACTGAGTCAACGATCCTCTTGCAGGCGTGGATCCCTAAGGCCCAAGCCAAGATAGTTGCAGAGGATGTGTCGAAGGCGACAGGAGGACTCGCATCAATGATCGCTGAGGAGGCTAAGAGCCCTGTGCACCATTCGGGCGAAGGGTCGGAATCGGCCAAGGAATCGACTCCACCTACTCTGGTCAAGACTCCCGGATGGACGCGACCACTACAGTCGATCGTCGACAACTTCGGCATCCCGTCATACTCAGAGACGAACCCGACACCCTTCATGATCATAACCTTCCCATTGATCTACGGTCTCATGTTCGGGGACATTGGCGAGGGCCTCCTCTTCCTCGCCTTCGGATTCTTTCTATTATACCTCAAACGCAAGAAGATCAAAGTCTTCGAGATAGGCCAGATATTCGTCAACGGCGCCGAACTAGTAATCATGCTTGGAGTAGGCGCAACGATATTCGGATTCGTTTTTGGAGACTTTTTCGGGTTCGACCCGCCCATTCCCGGATATCATCCAATATTCAGTCCAACAGCAGGAGCCTTCGACAAGATTCCGAACACGACGAACCTAATCCTCTACATGGAATTCGTCCTTTTCTTCGGCGTCGCCCACTACCTCTCAGGCCTCGGCATAAGCGCGTATAACAAGATCCGAAACCACGAGTATCGACACGCCCTCCTTGGCCCAATCGCATGGATCTGGTTCTACTCAATGTTCATCTACGCAGCCGTACTCGTAGTCATCTCAGGATTCAGGTTCTCCGTCCTGCTAGCGAACCCGCTAATTCCAATCCTCGTCTTCATACCACTCGGTCTGATGGGATATGGGGAAGGAGGTCTTCACGTGATGGAAGCCTTCATCGGCGCAGGAAGCAACACGCTTTCCTATCTCCGAATCTGGGCCCTCAACCTGGCAGACTTCGCAGTCAAGTTTGCTTTCGCATCATTCGGCATCGGAGGAATAATCGCCGGCAACGCACTGGTCATGATCCTAGAGGGATTGATCGTCTTCGTGCAGACACTCAGGCTTCACTGGGTAGAATGGTTTAGTAAGTTTTATGAAGGGACCGGCCACGCATTCGCGCCTTATCAAGAACCTATGAGCTGGATTGTGCCAAACTAGTGGTCTGTACAGATCTTGCAACTTGCCCCACGTTCTGGGCCAGCCTCGGCGCAGGGCTCAGCGTCCTACTTTCCGCAATTGGCGCAGGCTTGGGAATTGGCATCTCAGGACCAGCCATCGCCGGAGCAGGGGTCGAGAGACCCGAAGTAATGCTGAAAACGTTCATCGCCACGATTCTTGCTGAAGCACTCGCCATCTACGGCCTCGTCGTGGGGCTTTTGTCAATCTTCGCGATACCAGGCCTAACCACTATCGAAGGTGGGACACGAATCTTTGCTGCTGGTCTGACGATGGGAGCCGCTTCCTTGGGAGCTGGCTTTGGCATCGGAGCCGCTGGAAGTGCAATGGCTTCTGCGACTGCTGAGAAACCTGACATATTCTCCAGGGCGGTAATCTCCCTAATACTAGCAGAAGCCTTGGCTATCTACGCCCTAGTGACTGCGCTCTTGCTTGTCTTCGGCGCCAAGTAAGCGGAATAGCCCGTGGTTTCAGATACACTATTACATCTTCTAAGAGACAACTATCTCATCGCCAGGCTACGTGGCAAACGCAGTAATCTACTCGAACGCCAACAGCTAATCGCACTCTCAGAATCCAAGTCTCAGACCGAAATCATTGGACTACTCGCAGAGGGTCCATATGGGGCTGAACTGTCAAAACTGGGAGCCGAGTCTTCGACCATCGAGACAGAGAGAGCGGTCCGCCTCGGATTCGCCGATTCCGTCATGGGTCTAATCAGAGCGTCCCAAGGAGATACTCGCGACTTTCTCGTCCAGTACAGAGAGAGATTCGATGCATATTCCCTCGCTGGACTGGTCGTGTTCAAGGCCCAGGGCAAGACCTGGGAAGAATACTTCGCCACTCGACACCCTCTTTCACTGATGAAAGAACAAGAACTTCATCGTCTCTACTCTCTCGACGACCTCTCAACCATCGCACGTGAAGGCGGCGACAGACACCTTGTTGAGAGACTGAAAGGATTCTCGATGACGGATATTGAAGGAGAGAGAGCCTCGCTTGTCCGAGACGTCATCAACGGTTGGGGAGAAGAGAGACTCTACAAGTACATAGACAAGAAACTGTCGGGTCCGGATCGAGGCAACTGTCTCCCGATTGCAGGGTCCGCCATCGATATTGCAAATCTTACGATAATAGTAAGGAGTAAGATCATCGGAGCGTCGGGTGTAAAGGATCATCTTATCCCTTCGCACTGGAAGCTCAACCAGAGAGCGGTTGACCAATTGCTCACTGCTACTGATGCGACGCAGGCTTTGGATGCTGTAGCGGGTCACGAATACTATGGTCGAATTCTTAGCGGTGCCCGACAGAAGTATGAAGAGTCAAAGTCCCTATCCTTCATCGAAGTCGCCCTTAGACGATACCAGCTAGACCTCAGCAGGCGAATCTTCCTCGGCTTCCCCTACTCAGTCGGAATAATGCTAGCCTTTCTCATCCTCAAAGAGAACGAAGCTCGGAATCTGGCAGCGGTTCTCGCGGGAGTATCGGCCGGATTGCCCACGGACGACCTGCGTTCACTTCTAGCCGTTCGAGAATAGCTGCGCTCTTGCGGAACGTTAGCTCACGCTACAGTTTCTTCACGAAGTAATAGTAAGTGTACCCAATGCCCCCGATGGCACTGACGACCAGACCGATGATCGAACCCTCACATGGGACGAGAGCTGCTGGGGAGATGGATACTCCGGTGCATGGTGGCTGTCCAAGCAGAGGCGATAGTGCGATTCCACCAAGGAAATAGCCGAGTATGAGAAAAGCGATCGTGTTTGCGCTGAACCCTAGTAACCGAAACGTCTTCTTCTCGTAAAGCGGGCCCGGGGATGCTGTTCCGTTTTTCAGATTTCTGAACTGGCTCCGACTGATCGATCTTGCAACGATTTTCGGCGAAGCCGGCTGGCCAGTTGATGGAATACGAATTGTGGATCCTTTCAAACATTCAGTTACGCTGGAATGATTTGGGTTCGGATCATTATGGCTCTTGTTTATCTGACAAGCCAACGTCACAAGTCCAACGGACACGTACTCATCACCGTCTTCGAGAATAGTTTGAAGACGCTGATCGTCCATTTCAGCCATCGCCAAGAAATCGCTGCGCCCAATCTTCTCCAGGGCCGCCTGGAATGCTTCTGCGATTTTCGGTGTCACCTTGGCTTCTAGATCAGGCTTGCTCAACTCTATCAACGCCTAGCCAGTCGGATTCAATCACTCTGCCTCTGAGAAGTCGCTGGAGGACCTCAGGAGGGATCCTCGTTTGGCGGACTTAGAAAACAATGATTGCTGCGAGGAAGAGAGGAATGAACACCAGGGATATTGTGTTGAGAAGCTTGATGAGTATGTGCAGGCTGGGACCCGCAGTATCCTTCCAAGGATCACCCACGGTGTCTCCCACGACGGTGGCAGCGTGTGTTTCGGTGTTCTTGCCTCCAAAGTGTCCCATTTCCACGTATTTCTTCGCATTGTCCATTGCTGCTCCGCCCCACATCATCATTATTGCCAGGGGTATTGCCGAGATCGTTGCTCCTACGACTAATGCTCCCACCGCGGCCCATCCCAGGAACACACCAACAATTATGGGTGCGACGACTGGGATCGCGCCGGGGACTACCATCAATCGCAAAGCGGTTCTAGTGGAAATGTCTACCGCGGAGGCATAGTTGGGTTTGGCAGTTCCCTCTCTAAGTCCTGGAATCTCCCTCAACTGTCTTCTTACTTCTTCGACCATGCGATATGCGCCAATGCTGACTGCGTTAATGGCTGTGCCCGAGAAGACGAAGGGCAACATCGCACCAATCAGGGCCCCTATGACCACATCGGGATGGTTGAGAGCAAGCGAGGCTCCTAAGCTAGACAGTTTTGTTCCCAGCAGAGTGGCCTGGGCAGATGTTATTGTTGTGAGGTCGATTATCTTAGCTTGGTATCTTGCGACTTCGAGGACGAATGCTTGAAAGAGTAACAGGGACGCAAGGGCGGCCGAGCCCATTGCATACCCCTTCGTGAGAGCCTTCGTTGTGTTGCCCAACGCGTCGAGGGGCTCTATTCGTTCGCGAATTATTTCGGGTGCCCCGGACATTTCTGCGATTCCCCCTGCGTTGTCGACGATTGGTCCCAATCCGTCCATCGTTAGGACTATTCCCGCTGTCGAAAGCATTCCCATGGTCGCCATCGTGGTTCCGTAGACTCCTCCAAGGAAGGCGTTGCCCGCGAGGGCGGGTATCAGTCCCGCGAATTGCTCTCCTAGCCAAAACGAGATTAGAAGAACGATGGCTACTGTAATGACAGGTAATCCGCTGGATATCATGCCCACTGCGTTGCCCGACATGACTGTCAATGCAGGTCCAGATTTGGACCGCTCGGCGATTGTGATCACGGGCTTGGCATTGGAGCCTGTATAGAATTCGGTGTAAACGACAATTAACAAGCCGGCGACTAGTCCAGAGATCATACAACCGTAGAGCGCGTAAGCAGCAAGTGGGTTCACGTTCGGGCTTACTCCTGATGGCCCAAAGACGTACCATGTCGCGATGAACATGAGGATGGCAGCGACTGCAGAGGCTACAAGGAGTCCGTCTCTAGTGGGCTTGATTGGATTCTTGAACTTCTTCTCCAAGACCGCTACTGCGAGACCTACGAAGGTGGCGATTATGCCCAGCGATCTCACAATCAGTGGCATCGTTACGTAGTATACATTGATGCTCTGGAAGATTATGATGGAAACGATCAAACCAATGATCATGCCTCCAAGGTTCTCAGCTGTGAGGGACTCAAAGAGGTCAGCGCCCCTCCCAGCTTCGTCTCCCACGTTGTCTCCGACGTTGTCGGCAATGGCCGCCGGATTTCTTGGATCATCCTCAGGAAAGTTCTCTTCTACCTTTCCTACTAGGTCTGCACCGACGTCTGCTGATTTTGTGAATATTCCACCTCCCAGCTGGGCGAACAGAGCGGCGAGCGAGGCGCCGAATCCGAAACCGGCTAGGACTCCGGGATCACGAAAGAGGGCGTAAAGGAGTGACAGTCCTAACAGGCTCATGCTAATCACAACGAGCCCGAGAGCCCCGCCTCCGAGAGTGGCTACCTTCAACGCCTCGTAAGTCGACTTTTCCGCGGCCGCAGTGGATCTAACGTTCGCGTTCGTGGCAGAGTAGAGGGCGACGTACGCCGCGAAAAGTGAGAATGCCACGCCAAGCAGGAAGCTGAGGGCTATCTCCCCTCCGTAGGTGAAGTTGACCGTCGCGCTGAAAGCGGCCAAAATGACTAATGAGATGATTATAGCAATTATCGTGATGGTCCGAAATTGTCTTTTCAGGTACGCGTTCGAACCCTCCCTGATAGCGTTCCAAATCTCGATCATCTTCTCGTTCCCTTTCGGGTACTTTCTAACTGAGAGAACAAGGAAGAGCGCGACCAAAACACCGGCAACCGCTAGTGAGGTTGTGAGAATTAACGGGTCAAACGCCAAGGTTGGGTTCCTGCTTTCCTGAAGTTACGAAATTTCCATCGAACCGCCTCGGCCTTTATTATAAACATGTTCACTGGCGTCGATTGTTTGCTTTTCCAAACCCATAAATCGCGTCAACGCGTAAATTCATGACAGAGTTTAGCCGCTGATCTTTGCACTTGTCGGGTCACAAATACGATATCATTGTTGTAGGCGGGGGTCCTGGCGGTCTTTCTGCGGCCGTCCATCTTGCCGAGAAGGGTCTGAGGGTCAAGGTCTTCGAGAAGAAGAAACTTCTCGGAAAACCGGTTCGCTGCGGCGAGTACTTCCCTGCAAAGGAGGAGATGGCAAAGCTGCTACCTCGCGTCAAATGTATCGACATCATTGACGCGCCAGAAGATTCGATCGATTCAAAGTGCAAGTCGATCAGACTCGTCAGCCCTCGGGGACACGAATTCGAATTTCCCTTTGAAGCATACATTCTCGACAGACATATCTTCGAAACGCATTTGGGTGATGTTGCTCGAAGCAACGGAGCGGACATAGACGTCGGTGTCCAAGCCCACTACTATCCTGCCGCCGAGGGCGGCTGGGTCGGACCAACCCGAGAGACTGCTGATTACGGCGAGATTATCGTGGCTGCTGACGGATATCCTAGCGAGACAGCAGAGAAAGCAGGACTTCCGGAACGAGAATACGCTGGACCATACGCTGTCGCGACCAACATCGAGTACTTGATGACGGATCTGGCAGTGGAGCAGGATGTCGCAGAGTTGTACATGGATCCAAGATACTCGCCCGGAGGGTACGGCTGGATCATTCCGAAAGGACATGGTAGAGCAAATGTCGGCATCGGGATCAGAGAACCCTACGTTCATCGAGAATGGCAGATCAGAGACTTGTTGGCGGGCTTCATCGAGAAGAACAAGGTTGCATCGAAACGGCTCAAAGGGGGAAAGACTTCCTCACTCATCGCAGACAGCCTTCCAGTAGATGGCCCCCTGAGCCGGACCTACTCGGACCGAGTGATGGCGGTGGGAGATGCGGCGGGGATGGTTATGCCAACAAACGGAGGCGGCATACAGACCGCGATGATAACGGGACGATTGGCTGGAGAGGCCGCAGTCAGATACTTTGAGGATAAGACTCCGCTGTCAAGCTATGAGGAAGCTTGGAAGGACCAGATCGGCGTGGAGATGGAGAACTCCAAGATCATGCGACAGGCTTCCGATCGATTGATGGGGCACGAATTCATATTCGATATGATGCTGAGATTAATGGGCACGCGGAAGATTGCAGACGTAATAATGTGCCAGATCCCAAGTGGCATGAGAACCTTCGTGCATTTACTCGCCTAGTGCTTCAGAGCCGCGTCGATTATCATGATGGCGAATAGGAGCGTAAGATACGGGCTCGTCACTTTGAACATTCGCCACGCATTCGTCTCCGTCGGCTTGTAGAGAACCCACACGCTACCCGCTAGAATAGCTAAGCCGCTGACCAGCGCAGCTATGCCATAGATCGGGCTGAATGGCCCGAAGAAGTAGAGTCCAAGGGAGAAGGGCACCATTATCATGGAGAAGACTGTGATCAGTCGCAACGCTGCCGTGGATCCTATCACAACCGGCAACATGGGCACCCCGGCCGCCGAATAATCCGAACGATAAGACACGGCCAAGAACCAGATATGAACAGGAATCCAGACAAAGACTAGCCCGGCCATTAGAAGAGGGACGATCGGATGCGGGAAACTACCTACTGGACCCGGGGTTACGGCAGACCACCCGAACAGCACGGGCAGTCCGCCACTGAATCCTCCCAAGAGAATGTTCAGCGAGCTACGTCGTTTCAGCAGTAAGCTGTAGACCCCTACGTTGTCCAAAATCCCTAATGCCATCCAAAGGAGAGAGAAGAGGTTCAGAAGGGCTGCCAGGATTAGTGAGATTGAGATCAACCCGAGCCCAAACGTCAGAGCGGCTCTCGGAGTAATCCGTCCTGAAGGGAGAGGCCGATGGCGTGTCCGTATCATCAACGCATCGATATCGCGATCGTGGTAGTTCGTTAGAGCATTGCACCCCGCAGTTCCTGCTATGATCGCAATGCCAGTCATCAACCAGCCTACCGGGCCGAACGAGGTGGAGAGTACTCTAGTCGCGACGAAAGTAGCCGTGAGAGAAGTGAAGACTAGGAGATACCAAATCTTCGGCTTCGTATACTCATAATATGTGAGAAGCTGGGTCTTAGCAGAAATTGCCTTTTGGTTCTGAATTAGCAGGTGAGCCGCCTTATGTTACGACGATCTGGCCATTCATGTTTCCGTGGAGCGGACTACAGACGATACTACACAGGTACGTATAACTCCCGGCCGCGTTGAAAGTAACCGTCACGCTATACCACTTGCCAAACGGGATCGGTGGATTTGACGGATTCGTTCCTCCCAAGGGGCCTGGACTATTTACTGAACTGTCAACGGCGAATGAACCACTCCCTATTATGTCGAAACCATGGCCCTTCGAAACGTGGAGGGCGGAATCTGAACTCGTCGCGTTCTTCCCAAATATGTAGAAGGTAATCGTGTCTCCTACGTGAGCATCAATTGTCCTATTGTTAGACTCACCCTGGTACTTCTGGTAGTTCACGCCTGTCATGTTAGCACCGCTGGTTGCGTTGAATTTGGGGAGGTTGCTCTGGCTGAGAAACGCTGTATTGAAAATGTGGAATCCACCTTCTTCCTGGACTATCGCAGTCATGAAGACAAGACGATGTGAAGCAGGATACGTTACGGTAGCATGAGAAAGCACGAACTGGTAATAATAGACTCCTCCGCCCGCAGCAGCGACCGCGAGTAGGCCGAGAAGTCCGACTACAGGAAAGTGTTTCTTGGGCACTTGCATTAATATTTCACTTGAACGCTGACTCTGTATATGTGAACGGTCGCCGCGAACGCCACAAATACCATTCCAATTTCCAGCAACGCGAAATTGTTGAGAGTATCTAGGAAGGCCCGGAAAATCGCCAAGTCAAGAAACGCTTGCAAGAGCACTAAACCGCCCAGAAGAGAGTAGACTTCGCCTTTGGACAAAAAGTATGGCTGGACCTTCCTGTACGGTATTGGCTTCTTGGCGGCGCGCAATGCGTCGAGCTTTGCCCTCCTCCATCTCACGAATGCGTACACGAAACCATATGCGAGTGCCGTTGCGATGAGTAAGGAACCAGCGAATAACGCTGGGTCGATAAGCAATTGTTCTTCCGAGAGTAACGGCTGGAATGGATTGCTGGCTCGAAATCCCCATACGGTGACGATTGCTATTTGTCCAAGTGACGCAACTCCCAATGCGACCCAGAATGGTCTGTCGATCATGGCGATCTTTCTACCTCTGTCGAAGAAGGGCACGAGGGTGAAGATCAGGACGAAGATTCCGGGGATTATGGCTCCCGCTATGAAGGGCGCCAGCCTTTGGACCCGGATGAATGCGTATAGACTGGTGAAGTACCATTCAGGAAATGTGATCTGAGTCAACTGGTTGGGATCATAACGGACTCCAACTTCCACGGGGAAGAGCCCCCCAAGAATCAGAATAATTCCAGTAATCGCGGAGGCTACTGGAATGTCCAGCACGAGGTTTTTGGGAAGATGCACCGACATTATGGCCAGCATGATTATTGGGATTATGAATACGTGAAACGCATAGAACCGGATTGTCAAGTCGTTAAAGCTGAAACCGAAAATTATCTGAGCAAGGTTCGCGCCCAAGACGGGAGTGTAATACGTTAGCGTCTGCCCTATGTTGATGGCTAACTGTCCTCGGATATTGAATATCAGGTCGTAGCCTGTGTATGCCTCAATTATTGTGACGACGCCGAGAATAATTCCGGTGACCCAGAGGATCTCGTAGCGGAGCTTGTATCTGCCCGCGAAGTACTGGTAGAACATGTGCATGACGGCGAGGAGAACCATGGCGTTGGAGGCTTGGTAGTGGATGTTCCTGACTAGGAATCCCCAGTTCACTTGATTGTTTATGGACGCTACACTGTTGAACGCTGAATTGCATGTTGAAGATGGGACATACGTTGTGCCAGGCGTGGGTGGTGGGCAGTCCCCAAAGATTGGCTGGAAATGGAAGAGAAGGAGGGCTCCAGTGATCCCCAAAATTAGGAACACTATTACCGTGAGCATTCCTAAGAATCCAAGCGGGCTAATGAATCGTGAGGGAAAGACGATCTTCAGGGCGAGAAGAAGGGTTCTTTCGAGCCTGTCCCATGTCCATCTGAGAAGCGCGATGATTGGGTCTAAGACCCCTTTCTTCCCGCTAGTCTGTCCGGCCAATTCCGGCTTGCCCATCCAAGTCTTTGGCTGTTATGTTTCCGGTAGTTGAGTCGTACGACAATGTGACACGGGGTAGAGGAAGAAGTCCCAAATCGTAGGCTGGACCGGCCACGGGCACGCCGTCTGTCAATCTGTATTGACTCCCGTGACACGGGCACTGTAGCCTAAACTCTCCCGAGCCAGGGTTGCCAGCATAACCTGGATTTACTATGCATCTAAGATGGACGCAGGTCAGATTTAGTGCCGCGACGTGCTTGAGTACATCGTCATTTGAATAATACGGGTTTACAAGAGGATCAGGGAGTCGAATAATCACGTTCTTGTAGTAAGGACTATCCGCGACCGGGTAAGGAAAATAGAAGAACTCCGAATAGTTAGAAAGGGCATAAAGATTGCCGCTACTAACTGCGTTCTGATATTTCGAATTCAGGTCAGTCCCGGTCGAGGTTGGTTGGGTCTGATAGTTTGCAACCACGGTGGGACCCTGTTTTGCGGGGACCAACGGACCTAGAATCCCTGTTGATGGCGCACTTGGCAGAGCGAAAGCCCCAATCGCCAACAAGGTCGAAGCGCCCAGGGCACCGACGACGAATGCCCGTCGGGAAATTGCAGTCGCCTTTGCGGTTGACGGTTGTTTTGCGGGTTGCGGAGGAACAGCGGGCGGTTTTGCAGAGGGCGAGGGAGTAGCGCTGGGTTGAGGGGTTGGCTTCTTCTCGTCCGACATGTCCTCTGTCGCTCTAAAGCAATATTTTTCGTCGAGCCGTCCAAATCGTATTAAAGACTTGTCTATACGTTACGACCCGTTCGGTGGACTTCTGAGTTAGGAAACGATATAACTATCAGGGAATCGAGAGTCCCGATTGATTATCAGGACGGCCAAGTGAGAATCAGTGAATCGCGTAATAGCTTCACTTACTATGCTTGTGGGGCTCGCGGCAATGATGGTCGGAGTTTACGGTCAGCAATGGCTTGTCCTGCAGCAGCTCATCCGACAGTTCGTCCCGTTCTTTGGATAGGTCTACTCAAATGGAGAAAACCCGAGTTCCTGACGCGAAAACTGCACAGACGAATGGCTTTCGGGCCAGGCTGGGCCGAATCAAGGTTCGGGGCTATTACTGGCCTGTAAGGACAATCGTTCAACTCGGCTTTTTCGTGCTTTTCAGCGGAATCGGCATCATGAGCCTCGTCCCAGCATTCAACGGAACACGCTCATGGATTGTTCTCCCAATAGTGTCGAGCATAAAATCGCAAGCCCAAGTCACCAGCACAATGGACGCCATCACGCTCTTCCTCGAGAACGGGCTCTTCCCGTGGCTCCCGGTTGGAATAATGCTCGTCGTAGGCGCTATTCTTGGCCGCTTCATGTGCGGATGGATCTGCCCCGTCGGCTTTCTACAAGACGTCATCACCAGCGTCAAGGGCCGAGTCGACGCAGTCGAGAAGAGGGCTCATCTTCAATGGATTCGTCTCAAGTATTACCTGGTGGTCCTAGCATTCCTGATCAGTGGTTCGCTCGGACTCGCCGTCTACTATGGTGTCGGAAATGACTATAGAACAAGCTTAGGCCCACTCGCCGACGGACTCTTCGTTGCTATAACCCCCGACGGGACCCTTTTCGGAACTCTTCCTGCAATTCTCGGAGGCTCGTGGAGATTTCTCGGAACAGCTCAGAGCTCGGACTTGAATATTGGCAATCTCTCATCATGGTTCGGACATATCTCGGCTCTAACATGGCTCAACGTTGTTGTCTTGGTCGGGTTCGTCTATGCCGCTTGGAGAATTCCTCGATTCTGGTGTCGGTACGTCTGTCCCGTCGGCGCGATCATGGCTGTGACACAGAAGAACAGCCTCCTCGGAATGCATCGAGACCCGATCAAATGTTCAGAGTGCAAAGAGTGCGAGACCGCCTGCCCAATGCAAATACCAATCCTTGATTTGGACTGGAAAAAGTTCAACGACTCAGAGTGCATTTTATGCATGGCCTGCATAGATGCATGCCCTGCTGGGGCACTGTCTCCGAAGTTCCCATGACCCGATGACTGGGTAAGACACTTCAAGGCCTAGACCCGTCAGCTTCATCATCAATGATCATCAAGTCCGAGGACTACTTTTCTAGAGAGGTTGCGATCCCAAGTGTTGGGCGAGAAGGTCTCCAAAAGCTACAATCCTTGTCCGTGGCAATCGTGGGAGTTGGAGGGGTGGGAAGTTCCGCCGCTTATTATCTCGCAAAATCGGGAGTCGGCCGCCTTAAGCTAATCGACCAAGACATCGTCGAGAGTACAAACCTTGCGAGGCTCCATTCCGCGACGAGTGAAGATCTCTTTCACCCAAAAGTGGAGGTCCTAGCCGATAGATTGTCAGAGCCTGGAAAGTGGTGCGAGATCGAGCCCATCATTGAAACCTTGACCGATAGAAACGCAGACGGACTACTGCGAGACGTCGATCTGATATTCGACGGGTTGGACAATTTTCGAACTCGATACATTCTGAACAAATATGCCGTGAGAAGTGGAACCCCCTACCTATTCACGAGCGCCGTGGCCGATCAGGCTCATCTCGCACTGCTTAATCCTCCCAGGACGGCATGCCTGGAGTGCATCATGCCCCACGTCGCGGACAGGTTCGAAGACAGTTGCGAGACTCTGGGAGTCAGCCCGTCAATCATAGGCCTGGCGGGAGCCCTGGGCACCGGAGTGGCGCTTCGATTTCTGCTGGCGCACGATAGTGATTGGGATGATCATCTCGTCACAGTCGACATGACGGGTCCTGAATTCCTGGTCGCCAAGTTGTCGAAACGACAAAACTGTGAAGGCTGTGGAAGCAGTCATGACCACACGTCTGAACCGGCCAGAGCGGTGACCCTTCTATGTGGAGAGCACACGGCAAATGTTCTTCCTCCCGAGAACGTGACTCTGGAGCTAAAGAAGGTTGGAAGTAGGATACCTGCTGAAAAGGTTCTTCTTAGCACGGCTTCTGTACTGGTTTATCGACACGGGGCGTTCACGGTGTCGCTATTTCGAAACGGACGATTTCTCATTGAGGGCGTAGAAAACGAAAATCAAGCTTCTACTACAGCCAAAGAGATCTCACAATATCTCGGCATGAGAACCCCACTGAACGCTTGACCCTCTGTGACGAGCCTGAGGAAATCCTTAGACAATAGCAATAGCGTGCCCATACAAAACCAGATTATCGACCATCAGAAAACCCCCTCTGGATCTCAAAATGCCACTAAAGATCATCCATCCCCGGCACACGGAAGTCATGGGCACAGGACTGGTGCTCATTTCCAGTCCTCCAGTTATCGGTCCGAAAGGAGACCTTAACGCTAGACAGATTGCAGAGGAAGTCGCACTTCTGTCCAGAAGCTGGGCAATCATCGCCAGAGAGATCAAGCAGGATCAAGAGGGAGACAGAGTGCTCCAAGCCGGGTCCGACTTCGATAAAAGTGTACAAACTTTCGTCAGAGAATATGGAATCAAGTACATCATTGTGATCGTTGGAACGAGCGAGCCGGGAATTATGATCAGAGCCCATCCCGACGATTCGACGTCTGAAGAGATCCTAGAGATAATCAGGAGCGGATTGGAACCACATTTTCGCACTCAGGTCGCCAATCCGGGAGCTGAGGACTTGTCAAGTCAAGTGCTTCCAATTGTTCGGTTGGAACTGGGTCCTGATGAACAGGGCTTCATGAAGGATCAGTTCGTCAACAGCATTACAGACATTATTGGCCTGATCAACACGCGGCTGGGTTTCTCAGAGAGCAACGAGAGTAGCAGCGGCGTTCTGGACTAGGCGTATCCACGGGTCGGGATATAGCCCTATGATGAAGACTAGCGCCGTCGCGGCCCACATGACGGTAGTATATGCGCGAGGCTCCGGGATTCTTGAGGAATCTGCCGGATCGTCAAAGTACATTCTCTTGATCAGCCAGCCATAGTAGCTCATGCTGAAACCGCTGTTCAACAACGCTGCGATCGCCAAGTAGCTTCCCCAAGAATATGGAGAGTATACTGCGCCTGTGAACAGCATGACTTTGCTGAAAAATCCGTTGAGCGGCGGCACACCCGCTAATGCTAGGAAGAAGATGGTGATATTGAAGGCGGTCTGCGGCATGCGCCGAGCTAGACCGTTGAAAGAGTCTAGAGTATTCAGGGGAAGTCTGGTGGCTACGGCCGCGGCTGCGACGAAGACTGCGGTTTTCACTATTGAATAGTTGAGCACATGGAAGAGTCCTCCTGCCAGCCCTAGAGGAACACCACCAGCCGTGATCGGGACCGCGAGTGCGATCATGATGTACCCCGCCTGAGCGATGCTCGAATACGCGAGAAGTCGGGTGAAACTCTTCTGCATCAGCGCCGCGAGATTACCTAACGTCATCGTCGCAATTGCTACAATTGCAAAGGTCGAATACCAATCAATGTTGACGGTGGACATTGCTACGATGAATACGCGGAAAGCTGCGGCAAAAGCCGCCATCTTCGCGCCTGCGGCCAAGAGAGCAGCGACGGTAGTTGGGGCTCCTTCGAAGGCGTCGGGAATCCACATGTGGAAAGGAACTACAGCCATCTTGACTCCAAACCCGGCCACGAACATTACGATGGCGATCAGTGCGAACGACCTCGTATCGCCGGTGAGAGTTCCCAGAGAACTCGCGATTGCTGGCAGGCTGGTCGACCCGGTGATGCCGAACGTCAGAGATATCGCGTAGACAAGCAGAGCCGAAGATAGAGCGGACAATACGAAGAACTTTACCGCTGCTTCGTTGGAGTTAGGGTCCTTTTTCTTGATGGCAGTCAGTGCGTAGGTGGGAATGCTCATGAGTTCCCAACCCACATAGAGAAGGATCAGATCCATCGATGCTGCTAGTACGATCATGCCTAGGGTTGACAGCAGTAAGAGTCCGAAGTAGGGAGCTGTATTCGTGTCTCCTTTCATGAAGTCAAGAGATGATATCGCGACAAACAGCGAGACGAGAAGAAGAACTCCTGTGAAGAAATACGTGAAGAGGTCTACTTGGAACCCGCCGAAGATCTGGGAAGGTCCGCCATAGAAGCCCAACCAAATTGTGGAGCCAAGCGCAATGACAAGTCCGGTCAAGCCTGCGTAAGGCGCAACCCCGACGGGGTTCTTTCCGCGCTTGATCAGACCGGCTGGAGTGACGAGTAATCCGAATGTTGCAAGTGTGAGAAATGGGGTCAGGACCCAGAGGTTTGTGATCTATTTCCCCCCCGGAAAGAGTACACCCAGTAAGTGGTCTACAGTTGGTTTGATCGCGCTTCCTAGCAATGGCGCGGGGTAGATTCCGAAGACCAGTAGCGGAACCAGGAATGCGGTAAGAATGAGTTGCGAGTGCCGTTGTATCTCGTTCTTCGGACCCTCGGCAGGGGTCATGACTATTCGTCTCAGCATCCAGAAGAAGTAGCCGACTGTCAGAGCCGGTGCGAGTATCGCGAATCCGAACAGATAGTTTACGCTCAGCGCTCCCTGGATGACTTGGTATTCGCTGATGAAGTTCGCGAATCCTGGGACCGCCATTGCGGCCATCGAGGCTAGGATGAGAAGGAGAGTGGTTGTCGGCATCTTTCCTCGAAGGCCGTGCAGCTCGTTTATGTTGCGGGTCCCAGTATGTTCGTGGATGTAGCCTGACATCAGGAAGAGCATTCCGACAGCCAGTCCGTGAGCAAACATCTGGAACACAGCTGCGGAGACCCCGATCGAACCGAGCGTGAATGTTCCCAACAGGACGTATCCCATATGGTTCACGCTTGTCATCGCAATCATGCGCTTCATGTCCTGCGCGACAAACGCGACAGAGGCTCCGTAAACCATCGTTATGAGTCCTATCGCGGTGAAAACTGGCCAAAGAACCTTGTCCGCTGCCGGGAACAGCAACAGATTGTATCTGATGAGTCCGTAGCCACCCATCTTCAACAACAGGCCGGCAAGAAGAACGCTAACCGGTGCCGGAGCCTCGACATGAGCATCAGGGAGCCATGTGTGTAGCGGAAAGATCGGAAGCTTTACCGCGAATCCAACAAACGTGGCAAGTGATGCAGCAACTTGAAGGGGCATGGTGAGATTTGCGGCTCTCGTCAGGAGTGTGCTGTAGTCGAAAGTTGGAGCGCCCTGGCTACCGGTCCAGGCGTAGAGAGCGATGAATCCGAATAGCATGATGGCGCTTCCGGCGTAGGTGAAGATTAGGAATTTTAGGGAAGCGTACTTTCTCCGTGGTCCTCCCCAGATCCCGATGAAGAAGAACATCGGGATCAAAACTATCTCCCAGAAGACGTAGAACAGAATCAGGTTCAGTGATGTGAACACACCTATTATTCCTGTTTCGAAAATTAGGAAGAGTGCGTAGTATTCTGGTTGTTTGATACTGATCATGTCCCTAGACCCTGCGGCGGCTAGAAGGCAGAGCAAGGCGGCAAGGATCAGCAGCGGCAGGCTGATCCCGTCGACTCCTACGATGTAGTTCAATCCGAAAGTGCTGGCCCAGCTCGCTGTGTCGGTAAGCTGGAAGTTTGGATTGCCGTACTGAAACAGTCCGATGATGATTAGAGAAATGGCGAAGACAGCGGCTGTCGTTCCGATGCCAATTATCTTAGCGAGACTAGGTCGTTTCCGGCCCAGCAAGAAGGTGGGAATCGCCATGACCACTGGTAGAAAGAGTAGAACCGTAAGGATTCCAAACATTCTAGCCTGCTCCGACCACAAAAATCATGTAGATTAGAAGCAGAGCGATTCCGATGGCGAATGTTATGACGTACTGTTCAGTCACGCCGTTCTGGAGTCGGCGGAGAAGGTTGCTCAGCCGCGAACC
>Ga0209588_1000147_pt1 | contig 20424 bp, 20 predicted proteins | sample Rivendell_Oct201_10_FD_188351 | JGI IMG/M metagenome (GOLD analysis project Ga0209588, IMG submission 188351) | Vadose zone soil microbial communities from the Eel River Critical Zone Observatory, Northern California, USA -... | ecosystem: Host-associated > Plants > Roots > Rhizosphere > Soil ...
AACCCGGACCACAATCGCTCAGTGATCAGCTTCGTCGGTGAACCCGGTCCCGTAAAACAAGCCGCCCTTGCTGCATCAGCGAAGGCCATTGAGTTCATAGATCTCAACAAACACAAAGGCGAACATCCTCGTATGGGAGCCGTGGATGTCGTCCCGTTCGTACCGCTGTCCGGAGCTACGATGGACAATTGCATAGCTCTTGCGAAAGATTTCGGCAAAGAATTCGCAGAACGATTTCACGTCCCAGTCTTCCTCTATGAGGAAGCTGCATCGATGCCCGGAAGACGAAACCTTGCAGACGTAAGAGCAGGCGAATTCGAAGGACTCCGTGACAAAATAGGTAGAGACCCAACTAAGAAGCCAGATCTCGGCCCCGACAAGATTCACCCAACAGCTGGAGCCACCGCTGTGGGTGCACGGGAAATACTGATCGCTTACAACGTTAACCTTGGGACGAACGACCTCGCGATCGCGAAGAAGATCGCTCACCAGCTTCGGGCGAAGGACGGCGGTCTCGCCTACGTCAAGGCTCTGGGCTTCGAGCTGAAGGAACGTGGAATTGTCCAAGTCTCAATGAACATTACCGACTATAACAAGAGCCAGCTCTTCAAAGCCAAGGAACTCGTAGAGCTATGCGCCGAGAGATACGGGGTCCCAGTCGTGGGCAGCGAGATCGTAGGACTCGCCCCAATGGACGCACTGGTTGATTCAGCTGAATTCTACTTGAAACTTGAGAATTTCAGCCGCGAACAAATTCTGGAGAAACGACTGTTCGCACCCAACCCGTCAAGCCTCAACGACATGAGCCTCTCAAACTTCTCGGAGGAAGTGGCTTCAAAGAAGGCGACTCCGGGTGGAGGCAGTGTTTCCGCGTACATCGGTGCCTTGGGCGCGGGACTGGTCTGTATGGTTGCGAGAATAACACTAGCCAAGAAGGATGTAGCACATGAGAGTGAACGGCTCCAAGAGGTTGTTCAGAACGGAGAGGATCTTCGCAAGAGGTTATTGGAGCTGGTTGTTGAGGACGCTGAATCCTTCGATGCTGTTATGCAGGCATTCAAGTTGCCCAAAGACAAACCGGACGTTCGAAGAAAAGCGATTCAAGACGCTACTGTCAAAGCAGCCGAGGTGCCTTTACGTACGCTTGATTCCTCTGTCCAGGTTCTACGCTTGGCAGAAGAAGTCGCGAAATACGGCGCGACCAACGCGCTCTCTGATGTTACGACATCTGTCGCCGCAGCGCGAGCTGCTACGGAAGGAGCTGCCAGCAACGTGCTGATCAACCTAGACATGCTAGAAGACAAACTCTATGCAGACAAGACACGCATGCGCGTCTCGGAACTGAGAAAAGATGGACAACAATTGGAGCAACGAGTTCAGGAACTCGTAGCAACTCGTTCCCGCAAAAAATAGCTTAAGAGTCCAACTGAATCAGTCCCGTCTTCCTGTCAGCCCAAATCATCAAGGGCGCCACAAGCATCGTCAATTCTCTCCCTTCTCGAGTCAGAAAATACTCGACTCGAGGTGGAATTTCCTGATAAGCCACGCGCCTCACGAGTCCGTTTCGTTGAAGATCTTTCAAGACATCGCTCAGAGTCTTTGCGCTTATTCCTGGGAGCTTCTGAGCCAAGTGGTTAAAGCGAAGCGTTCCCTCATTTCCAAGCTGAGCTAGGGCGCACAGGACCCATTTCTTCCCGATGACATCGACGAGCCCCTCGCATGGGCATGGACAGATGCAGCAGGGTTCTCCTTCCTTTTGTCTAACCATTCCGTAACCCAGTTACCCTATGGAAACTTGGCCGGTTAAATACTTCACTTTGGTAACTGAGTTACTGAGGTGAAGTGTCAAATGAGCTGTTGCGGACCTGGCTGTGGATGTTGTGGTCCTGGATGTTGCTCCAACGAGCAAACGAACCAGAACACCGGCAAGAATTGACCTCCATCAAACCTGATGGATGAGTCCCCGGTTCTGCGTTTGAGAAGTCGAGCTCCTTCAAGAGAACCCGAGCCTCAAGAGAAGTTCGACCGTTTCCCGAACGCTACGATTCCTCAGCGATTTTTTCTCATAGGTTCTGAGAACTGATCTATCTCTGGAGATAGGTGGCTAAGCTATAGATGTGGAGAAGCTTGGAACTGCGCCAGGTGTTGCAGTGACTGGTACTGCCCAGTCCAATTGAACGCTTAGCGTGCTACCAGGGAGCAATGAGGTGCTTGCTTGCGGACTGGTGATGGCACCGTAACCGGCCGGCGGGCTACCTGTTAGTGGTGATAGCATCGGGGGCAGTGCCTGAGTTGATGACGCATAAGTAATGTTTGACGGTTGAGCCTTGGGGCACATTCCCCCAAGCAATGCTCACCGGACCGGGTCCGTAGCCAGTAAGTGGGCACGATGCTGGAGCGGTCCCTCCCTGGTCAATCACGCCTAAAGTGGCTCCGGTTGTTACGGTCGCGGTATGGTTTAGCGTGATAAGATTGCTTGCGGCTAAGACCAGGGCTACTCCGCCCGTCATCGCTAAAGCCAACGGGATTACGAAGCGTCTTGCGATTTTCAAAAGCCTTCCAGATACCCTGGGATATAGGCGGGTGTTCAAACTTAAAAACATTCAAAATCACAGCTAGATCCGCCCCGACTGTCTTCAGTCCGGAATCGAAAGATATCCGTGCTGAACTGAGACACGGGCAAACTATTCCCCTTGGGTGCCCGATTTCTGCAAGTCTTAAACGCCGGTCTATGACGATAAGCCTCGGCGAGTCCATGCAGTACACTCTACTTGGAACCACGGGCCTCCAGGTGTCGCGCATCTGCCTCGGAACAATGTCCTTCGGTAATTCTGAAGAATGGATGGTTGAGATCGATAAGGCGAGGCCAATAGTGAAACGAGCCCTTGACCTCGGAGTGAACTTCTACGATACCGCGAATGTTTACTCGAATGGGAGATCCGAAGAAATCGTCGGCGAACTTCTGGAGGACCACCGTGACGATGTTGTGATTGCTACGAAGGTCAGATTGAAGGTTGGCGAGGGACCCAACAGTGAAGGTCTTTCAAGATACCACATTATGGGCCAGGTGAAGAAGTCTCTCAAGCGTCTGCGAACTGATAGAATCGACCTCTACCAGACTCATCGGTGGGACTATTCGACTCCAATAGAGGAAACGCTTCTCACTCTCAATGATCTGGTCCGACAGGGAACGGTCAATTACATAGGCACCTCAAGCATGTTCGCCTGGCAGTTCGCAAAAGCCCTCGGCTCAAGCGAGCGCCTTGGACTCGCTCGATTTGTCTCTATGCAGAACCATTACAACCTCTGCTATCGCGAAGAGGAGCGAGAGATGATACCTTTCTGCAAGGACCAAGGAGTCGCTCTGATTCCATGGAGCCCGTTGGCCCGAGGCTTCCTCACGGGCAGATACAAGCGGGGAGGAAAAGTGGATACTCCGAGATACCGGTCCGACAAATACTTCGCCGAGAGATTCTTCAAACCTGAAGATTTCGACGTGGTGGAGAGGGCCGAGGAGATTGCGAAGGAGAAGGGAGTGACCGTATCTCAAATTGCCCTCGCTTGGCTACTCCACAAAGGAGTCTGCGCTCCAATAATCGGAGCAACGAAGGTCGAGCACCTGGAAGATGCAGTCAGCTCACTCGACGTCAAGCTCTCATCAGATGACATCAAGGGGCTCGAAGAGCCCTACAAACCGCATCGAATAATTGGACCGCTGCCTATTTCGGAAATGGCGAGATAGATCGAAAGCGCACCCACATGCTCATTTCGCGTTGGGTAAATGCTCGTTTCCAGCGCTCCTCAGGAACCGATTTCTGGTTCAAAACAGCCCCTAAACCAATAGTCAGGCTTAATCAGGAAAATCTGATTTGCGACCCCCCCCGGGGGGCAGGATCCTCTCTGGTGGCGAGTGTATTCGGATGAGGTTTCCATGTTGAAATATTTCTGGCCCTTTTAGTTGATCTTTGTCTGCGCATTACGATGTCGGAGCTGTGTCGGGTCCCATCCAACGGCCTCCACAATTTCTCGACGACGAATTGTCTTCTCCGGATTCTCGGAATGGAGCCGCTGAATGATCCGGTTGTTGACCTCCGCCGGGATGCCCCAAGACACGGAAGAGTTCCTCTTGTCAAAGGAATCTATCTCTTCGTGCACATCGACGTCTGTCCGGTAGTCACCCACCAATTTGACAATCTTTGGAGGTACCATTCGGCGAAGCCCAGCCTCACCATCGTTGAATCGATCCAGAGGATACCCCATCTCCTTCCTCAGCTCCAAATATCTCGCCCTGGGACTGAACCCCACTCCGCCCTCTACCTCTGCAACTATCACCTTCCTCGTCACTCTGCCTACTTCGCCCACTACCCGAGCCCAATCGTGAACCAGATGCAGAACATGAATCATGATCGCACCATCAAAGGCTCTGTCCCGGAAGGGCAAGTGGTGCGCATCGCCTTGTACCAGGTTTTGGAGCCGCTTCTCCCTAGCCTTACCCATCATAGAGAGTGAGACGTCAATACCTACAATGTTGAACCCTGAATCATTGAGGTATTCTGCAAATCGGCCCGTCCCGATTCCGACATCGAGAACGGTCCTGCAACCGGTGAATAGTCCCTTCATCGTGTTCAAGAGCTTCTTCATTATCTCAGGTGGGACGCCGGACCATCTCGTGGCATCGTAGATGCCAGCAACACGGTCAAAAGAAACCGCCAATTAGTATTCCCTCTAAAGCTCCGTGAACTTACGTACCAATAGTATTTTGGTGTAGAGTGGAGGTTCCACAGACCATCTGCTAAACCTATACGTCACGAAAAGCCTTCTAGAGTCCCACCTTGCTTCACGCCGAACGACTCGCGCGGAACTTGTACTCTGAAGAGGGTTTGCTCACCCCTAAGTCACCTTTCGACTATTCCAAATCACTAGACTTCTTGAGAGACTTCCCGCCAATGCGGGACGACCAGAAGATCGACGAACTCTCTCTAACAAGAGCCGTCTGTATCGGAGGCCAGACAGTTGTCTTCAATGTTCGATCCACTGGCCTCATCAAGAGCCCACGGCTGAAGTATACTCTCAGCTCTGACCGTTCTCTAACTCCCGGTGTACGTGATGTTGTCGTTGACCGTATCGGGTTCTTTCTAAGTCTCGCTGATGACCTTGAGCAATTCTACAGGATCGGCTATGGCGACATGGATTTCGCGCCCCTGTTGCAGAAGCTTTACGGTCTGCACCAGGTAAAATTTCTGACACCCTTCGAATCTGCTTGTTGGGCGGTACTCTCTCAGCGCTATCCCGCTGCAGCGGCACAGAGGACCAAGCAGTCGATCACCGAAGAATTTGGGACAAGTCTGGAAATGAATGGCCGTAGGTACATGGCGTTTCCTGAACCTTACCGATTGGCTTCTGCCAGCGAGCAAGACTTACTGGCCATCATCAGGAACAAGCGGAGAACACAGTTCTTGGGCAGCGTCGCAAAAGCATTCACAGAGAAAGATGAAAGATTCCTCAGGACGGCCAAATATGAGCAAGTCGAAGAATGGCTGAGTCAGATCCAAGGAATTGGAGAATGGTCGTCAAAACTGATTCTGCTCCGGGGTCTAGGCCGGATGGAGAAGATCGCGGTGGAAAAACGCCTGCTGAAGGCCGCTTCAAAGATCTACGGTCGAGGGAGGACCATGACGCAGAGCGTCTTAGACCAGATGGCGGAGAAATACGGACCCTGGAAAGGATACTGGGCGTACTATCTGAGAACAGCGGCTATGAAATCCTGAGATTCTGGCGGAAGCTCTTGTTGAGCTATTTCGGGCTCGACGTTGTCAGAGGCCGCGCCTTTCCCAGAGCATGTTTCACTAGGACTGTTCTGCCCCATCCGTGGTGAGCAAATTCCTCGGCTGGTGGCAATTCGTCGATCTCGAACCATCTCAGCTCTCCAACTGCATTTCCCGGCGTTGTGAATACGCTTGGCAGCTTGTTCAGGGTGTTCCAGGTGATGAAGATCATCGTTGGGTAAGAACCATCCTTGTTGGTTATCTGGGCTGATTCTGTATTTCACTAGGAGAGCGGAGCTGTGATGCAGGGGCGCGACTTGGGCTACTAGGGGTGCGTGTTGCATTCCAAGGGAAAAGCCTAGCCCAGTCTCTATGATTGGAGGAATAAGTCTAGCGTTTAGTCGCGTAGAATACCTTCGACAGTATTGCCTTGTAACAGAGAATCCTCAGACTTCTCCTCTCTCCCAAAAATTGTGGTTTCATCCTCTTGGACTGCAGCTCTCTTCTGATAGATTTTCGCGACCTGTCGAAAGACATCTGAGAGCTTGTCAGATTTTGCTCGAACTTCCTTGCCGAGTCGTCTTGTCAATATCTCGGAGCAGTGGTTAACCACCATTCTTCTCCCGGTCCCAAGGATCTCGCCTAGAGCCTTGTCGAGCTCCTCAATTCCATCGGGCAGTTTGCTCATGTCTACGTGGTGTCTTCGTCTGGCATAGTGAAGAATTAGCTCTGCCGTCGCTCCTCCTAGACTCTGAAACGCTTCTTCAACAGAATCCTTCAGCTGCATGGCTAAGTCGGGAGGAAGATGAACTAGCCGAAACAAGCCCCGTTGGGACATCGACAGGGATAGACTAGCCCATCTGCTCATCTTAGAACTAACGTTACTAGGCCGGACACACGATAGGTTGCATGCAAGCAGCCGAAGCAGGTCCTAGCGGTCCTTAGAACCCGCGAACGGACGCCGATTGGATGCGCACTATTCTTTCAGTTCTCGAATGAGCTGTTTGGCAATTGTTAGCCGTTGAATGTCGTTTGTTCCCTCGTAAGTCTTGATAATCTGCGAATCTCTTAGAAACCGTTCCACCGGGTACTCGGTCGCAACGCCGTAACCACCGTGAATCATCATGGCCAACAAAGCCAACCGCTCAGCGGTCTCAGTCGATGTTACTTTCGCGATCGATGCGGCTTTGACAAACTCCTTTCCCTGATCTTTGAGCGATGCTGCCCAGTAAGTGAGTAGGCGTGCTGTGTGAAGGCCCATGGCCATCTCCGCTAGCTTGTACTGGACCTGTTGAAACTCGATCAGTGGTTTCTCAAAGCTCGTCCGGGTCTGCGCGTAGCTTATCGCGGCCTCGTATGCGGCCTGGGCGATACCAACTCCCTGGGCGGACACATCTACGCGGCCTCGATCGTAAGTCTTTACGCCGATGTAGAATCCGTCGCCTTCCTTTCCCACGAGATTGTCAGTGGGAACTTTGACGTGGTCGAGGATGAGTTCCGAGGGTTGTGAGCCTCGTAGTCCTGTCGTCTCGATATGGCTGCCGACCTGAAAGCCCTCTGTTCCCCGTTCAACTATGAACGCGCTCAAGCCTTTGTGCCGCTCCTTGCTACTGGGAGGGGGGCTTGTTCTAGCGAATACAAGGTAGAGGTCTGCAATCTCACCGTTTGTGATGAAAGTCTTCCGGCCGTTGATCTCCCAGTGGGTCCCGTGAAGCTTCGCGGTTGACTTGATACCCGCCACATCGGATCCAGCTCCGGGCTCCGTCATAGCGTGAGCCCCGATTTTTTCCCCGGACACCATTGGAACGAGGAACCGTTTCTTCTGCTCTGCTGAGCCCCATTCATTCAGAGGCTCCGATACCAGATGACTTGCGACAAAAACTGTAGAGCAAGCCGCAGAGACTCGAGCTATCTCTTCGATGGCAATGACCATCGAGAGAAGATCGCCACCTAGACCACCATACTCTTCTTTGTATGTGATAGCGGTCAGACCAACTCCAGCGATTCGTCGGAGAAGGTCTCGCGGGATCTTGTTATTCCGGTCAATCTCAAAAGCTACGGGACGAATCTCCTTCTCCGCAAAATCCCGGATAGTATGTCGGAGACTCTCGTGATCAGGAGTCAGCTTCACCTCATAGTCAGCAGAACGAGGCATCATAGTGCTCGTCAAGTCTATGTCAACGACCCATCCTCGACGCTGATCATTCCTTTAAACTTTGGAATGATGAGTAGATTGATGATAGTGGGGCGGGTGGGATTTGAACCCACGATCACCGGTGCCCGAGACCGGTATCTCTGGCCGTCGGCACTTTGACCAAGGTGTCCCTGCCGTATGCAGCCTGGACCACCGCCCCTAAGGGTGGGAGAAACTCGGTTTACAAATAAACCATTCAACTGCTCTGCAAGAGACTCCAGACTAACCTGCCGGTAGGTCTGATGGCTTAGCCTAGCATTGAAACGGTGATTATGTTCGATTCTGGATCTACTTTGACTTCTTCTCTTTCATGTGTCCGTTGAAGTATTGCCTAATGAGATGTTCGAAGAAGATGCTGAATCCTCCAGTCCTCCCATAGTATAGCTTGCCCACTTCGTCTCTGACGAGCTCCTCTGCCTCGTCTGTTAGAGAGATCATTACTTTTCCCATGATAGCTCAAGACGTCTATAGATAGCTGCCGGCGGTTTTAACGTTATCCCCTAGGCGTTTTAACGCCTTTGGCAAAGGATAAGAATCAGGACGACCATTCTTATCGCGAGCATCGTTAAGCGACTTACCTGGCCCCTCTCACTTTGTTCGTATGGGCATCATCCCAGTCGAAAGAATCTAAGTACTCCGTTTGTTTTTTGAGGTGAATGGTTCTGAAGCTTCTAGACGGCGATCCCGGCCCACCCGCTCCAAAGGCACCACCCGGGTAGGCTTGAAAGGATTAAATGGACACAAAATCCCTCCTTTTTCTGGCCCTCCTTGAGCACGATTAGCGCCGATGACTACTTTGACGACATACACAGAATAATTTCTCTTCTTGACGAAGAAAACATCACGATCCTGCGGACCATGAAGGAGCATGGCCCACGGAATCTGTTGGGGATAGCTCGGAAGGCAAAGCTGCCCTACACGACAGTATACAACAGAGTTACGAAACTCGAAAGCCAAGGAGTTCTGAGGACTTGGATTCAACCCAACTGCCCCAAGATCGGGTTGAGCCGAGTTGTTGTCTTGGCAACTCCCCATCCGGGAAAGGAGATCTTTACTCGAGAGGCATTGAAGATCCCTGGATTCTGGCTAAGAGTTGCACGCTGCATCGGAGACTGTAACGGTTACTACTCGCTTCATGGCATACCGACCGCAAACCGCCAAGAGTTCGAACTCTATCTAGAACAACTCCTGGAACGTGGACTACTCAAGAACTACCGAGTCTTCTGGATCGGGGACACTAAATTCCCCCTAACAAATTTTGACTATTACAAGCCTAAGGACCGAACCTGGAAATTCGATTGGAGGGAATGGCTGAATTCTTTTGCGACGAGTCGTGCCAAACCTGACTCGGGCAAACAGTCTTCTCAGCCTGTTTCTTTCGACAAGAAAGATCTGATTATACTCAAGGAGCTGGTCAAGAACGCGAGAACGACTCTGGCCGATCTGTCGAAGCTACTGTCTCTCACTCTGCCTGCGGCGAAATACCGCTTTGACAGGCTCGTAGAAAGAGGGTTGATCCAGGAGTGGGTAATTGACCTCCTCCCATACGCGCCCCAAATCTCTGAACTGGCAGAAGTACGTCTTGATTTCAGGAATGAGAGTCTCATGAGGGGCGCCGAAAGCGTTCTTGAAACTCTTCCCATCGTTCAGAGCTATTCTCCAATAACAGGGCTGAACTCCATGACCACGCGACTCTACCTTCCACGCAGCGAAGTGAGCAACCTTCACACCTTCCTCTCCCTCCTCGTCTCGAAAGGTGTCCTCACCAGCTACTCCTACATCGTTATCGACGCAACGACGATAACGGCGCAGACCTTCGCATACAAGGACTATGACGATGAGTCGGGATGGAAGTATACCGGCCGAGAGTACCTAAAGGCTGTCGACAATATGATGCCCAAATGGACAAAGAACGAGATCGAGCTCTCCTACCAAGCACTGCCATCTCTATCCCTGAAAGTGTAGAGCAAGGCAAAGCCACTGAGTGGCCCTGCGGAATCTCCGCTATCACCTAGCACCCTAGACCGTCTCAATTACTTACGAGTTCAGAAAGGCAACCGTAACACAATATTCAACACTGCATTTTCACACAGAACAATTGTTAAGCCGCATTCATGCGGGGACGAAATACTCGCGAATCCCGACAACGAAAGCCTGCCTGCTTCTCCTATCACTAGTGTCAACCCTAGCGTCCCTTAACATTGGCACTGTTAACGGAGCAGGACCGAGTTTTGTCCTTTCCTCTCTACCAGCCAGAATCCAGGAAGGAGCTGCAGGCGGAGTAAAGCTAGTCCTCAACGTAACTAATGCCAATTTTGTCACTGCCTACAATTTCATCTGGACAGTGACAGACCCCGCCGGAAACTCAAGGATCTCCACGAACACCACCACATCCAACGGGCCCTCATGGTCAATATTCACAAATTATCCTGGGGCCTTCGGGGCCTCTACAATTACCAACCTCGTCGGGATCTACAAGATTAATGTGACCGAAACCATACATTCAGCAGGAGCTAGTGTCGCCACCGGCCAGTTCCAAGTCGGTCTGACAGACAATCCAACATATCAACGAACGGCTCCAGTACTGATTAGGGCCATTGGTTATCTCCCGCTTGAGAACGTCACCATCAACCTCACTCAAGGGTCAACTTCAGTACCAAGCTTCCCCACAACACAAAAAGCCGATACGAATGGCGTGATCGCCCTTTCGTGGCAAACGTCGATCGGAACTCCGTTAGGCAGCTATTTCCTTACAATCTCAGGATCATCTACTACAAAGACTCCTTCAGATTCACAGCCATTCACTGTCTATCCGACAAACGTCACAATAAGCGGTCTCTGGTTGAGCAAAACCTCTATTCAGAGGTCCCAGACTCTTGAATTCCGCTTCAACGCCACCTACCTGAACGGCTCTCCAGCTTTCTCAGGGTCTGCCCCAATCAGGATCACAGAACCTAACGGGACCAATCACACCATAACAGCGTCCTACGACCCCACTCTACAGACCTTCAGAGCATTCTATGCCACTGTGCTGAGTAGCACGACTGGGGTGTGGATTGGCACTGTGGATGTAAACAGTTTTGGTGACGGCCTGAATAATGGTGGGCCCCTCAGTCCCGTCTTCACCAACTTTAACGTTCAGCCAGCTTCTCTAACGGTATCGGCCGTATCCTACAACGCGACTTATTCCTCTGGAAACATTGTTCCCATCTACGCCAAGATCACTACTCCTGCAGCTGCTAGCTTCACACAGGGAACCGTCACTGCAACAATCACAAGTTTCGGACAAAAGATAGCGGGACCCCTACGCCTGGTTTATGACCCGTCGAGGGGAGAATGGTCAGGCAGCTACAAAGTCAACGCTACAGATCCCTCAGGGACCTGGCTCATTTCAATTACCGCCTCCGACGGATACGGAAACACTGGGCAGAATTCAGCCTCTCTCTCCGTCAACACGTCAGGCGCTCCGAACCCGACTCAGTCGTTCCTCTCAAGTTGGACGTTCTGGCTCCTTGTACTTGCATTGATAGTGATAGGTTTCGGAATACTAATCTTCAGAACTAGAAGCGTCTCTCATCGAGAAGTCAGACTTGACGTTCAGGCCATCAAGCATCAGGCCGATCAAGTGAAGAGTGACGATTTCCTGCAGTCAATACAAGCGCAACTGAAGCGAAGGACAGAGAGGATCGCGGCGGAGAAAGAGAAACATGACTAGAAGCATAGCCATACACTCATACAAGGGCGGTACTGGCAAGAGTACGATAACAGCCAACGTCGCAGTCGCTCTAGCATTGAAGGGCCGAAGGGTCGGGATCATGGACATGGACCTTGAAGGTCCAGGATTGCATGTCTTCTTCAATATTGATCCGAACGAACTCCGGTTCACACTCAACGACGTTCTCGCGGGAGTCGCGCCTCCAGAAGCCGCATGTGTGCGCCTGAGTGAGAAAATGAACCTCAACGGTGGAGAGATCTACTACAGCCCCGCAAGTGTGAGAGTCGCAGAAATCATGAGAACCTTGAAGACTGGTTTCGAACTCGATATGTTCGATAATGCTGTCAGGCGGCTCCAAGAGAAGTTTGGACTTCATTACCTGTTGATTGATACTCACCCGGGAATTGAGCACGACACGCTACTGGCCCTAGGGGTCTGCGATCATCAACTGATCGTCTCAAGAATTGATCAACAGGATATTTTTGGGACTGGAGTAATGATAGAAGTTTCCGCCACTTTTGACAAACCGGTTCACTTGGTGCTGAACATGATACCTCCTCGAGTCAAGGAGGCGGAAGTACTCAAGTTTGCCAGGATCATAGGAGCCCACTTCACAGTCGACATGGCGGGATGGCTTCCCTTCTCGGAAGAAGTGATAGGTTCCCTGAGCAGATCAGTGTTGACTCTGAAACAGCCCAAGCATGCCATGACGACCCGTTTTCGTCAGATTGCTGAAAACATCGAAGGCTTTGCCTAGCCGTTAGGAAACATCTGAGTTTAAGAACCGCGGGACCACTCATCTCATGGTCCCTTTTGCAACAGATCGATCCTGGAACAATGGCGCTAGTCGTTTCCGGCTACGAGACGCAGTATCCTGATCCTTTGACAATGAATGCGGGTGATGGATTGAAGATTGTCAAGAGGAGGGACGATGACTGGCCGGGATGGGTGTTCTGTGAAAGCAAGGGTGGGAGGCAGGGCTGGGTCCCGGAGAACAGTATCAAGATTGACGGTGACGCTGCGGTCGCCCAGAAGACCTACGTGGCCCGCGAAGTGACCGTGATGGAGGGGGAGATTGTCCGGATTGAGAGCGTGGAGAGTGGCTGGGCTTGGGTCACGAACATGACAAATGAGACAGGCTGGGTCCCGCTGAAGAACCTGAAAATCGTAGAATAATAGCCGCAGTCACCCATCACGTTGGCCAACACAGATACGATAGTCGACATGTGTTTTTCACAAGTCCATAACTCGAATAAACTCGACAGTCAGATTCTCTAACTAGCAGGGGTTGGCGGGACGCGTCTACTCAAGTTTTTTAGTGTAAATAATCGTCCCAAGGGACGAGGCGGGGTTCTTTGCAGCGTTCTTACGAGCGTTTCAGTTCGGAAGTTCTTGATGCTGCTTCTGCTCCAGTCCGACTGCATGTCCTCAAGCTTCTCGTCTCCAAGGGTCCTCTTCCGTATACTGAGATAATGTACGAGGCTAAGCTCGATCCTGTACGGGATGCCGGGAAGTTCGTCTACCACCTCAAGACCCTGCGCAAGGCTGGTCTGGTTTCGATCGAAAAAGGCACGAAAAAGTACGGCGTAACAGAACTAGGGAAGATTCTGGTCGAGTTCTCACGGGACCTGGAGGAGTATATTGCGGTTAAGCGGGGCAGATTGTTCGTCCGCACGTCCCGAATGACTATCGAGGAGTTCGACCGTACCCGAATCGCCAGATCCCTCGTGAGTGAGGCCAAGATGCCTCAAACGCTTGCGGATGAAGTAGCAGCTGAGGCTGAAGAGAGACTTCTCAAGTTCGGAATTGTCTATCTCAGCGCTCCCCTGATCAGAGAACTTGTCAACACAATTCTCATCGAGAGGAAGCTAGAGGAGTATCGCCACAAACTCACACGGCTGGGACTGCCTGTCAACGATGTGACGCTGTTACTCCGTGAGGCGGGTCAGAAACAGCTCGACGCGAACTGGGTCCAACAATCAGCAGGAGAGAGAGTCACAGAAGAATATGTTCTACTCAACAGTCTTCCTCGGGCTACAATTGATGCGCATCTTGCGGGGCAGATACATCTGGAGGATGCCGCTTCATGGATCCTCAAGCCCAGCATTCTCTTTCATGAAATGAGCCTCTTTTTCCGTAGAGGCACGCCTGCCACCAACCCTCCGTCTTCTCTTGAAGACGCACTGGAATCGGTCCAGAAGATCCTGCGAACGGCAGAACGAGAAGTCTCCGGCGAACAGGTATTAGACCACTTCAACGTCACGCTCGCACCTTTAATCAGAGGACTCCCACGTCAACGTGTCCAAGAGTCGATCAAGCGATTCATGTATGACCTCAACTGGGACGGCTTCTCGAACACAATATCAGGTCAAGTCACTATAGGACTAGATCATCAAATCCCGGACCATATCCAGAAACGAGCAGCGGTGGGTCCAAACGGCAAAACCGAAGGAATCTACGCCGACTATTCGAGAGAGGCCAAAGAACTGTTTGCAACATTCATCGATGCTAGTCTAGAAATCGGTCATCAACAGCCCATACTCAACCCATCGATTGTAGTAAGGAATCCCGGAAAGTTGGAGACCACGGACGAGCTTCTCAACCTGGCATTTGACAGCGCCTCCAAACATTCGGTTCCCAACTTTTTGACACAATCCTCGGAACAGAACTATTCGGTATCGTCAGAAGGACCTCTCCTTTTCGAAGACAAGGACGGGACGAAAGGGGCGGGAGGCGTTGTTGGGACGGTCCAGCTTAACGTCCCCCGAGCGGCATATGAAGCGTCGGGAAAAGACGAAAGGTTCCTCCAAGCAGTCCAGTCCGAGACCACTGAAGCGGTAAAGGCGCTACAGCTTAGACAGCAATCCATCAACGAGAGAGTCTCAGAGGGAATCCTGCCACTCCTAGCATGGCAAGCGAATGGAGGAGCCTACTACGACTCGAAACGGGCTCAGGGAGAGATAGGCCTACTGGGACTAGCAGAGGCGGTAAAGCACCATACTCGAGCTGAACTCTGGGAAAAACCCAGCCTAGCCTTCGCCAAGAAAATTGTTGAAGCTGCACGGCGAGCTATCAGCGAAACTGATTCACGGGACATTCGAGTGAGAATCGGGCTTCACTCGTCCCCTCAAGCCTCCGCCCGTCTTGCCTCGATCGACGCGGACAAGTTCGGGTTCTCCACTGTTGTCTATCAGGGTTCCAAGAAATATCCGTACTACAACGACGTTCCGGCGATTCCGTTGACTCAAAAAGTCACGTTTGCGACCCGAGCATCCATTGAAGGAGAATTGCAAAGATCCTTCGATGGCGGCTCACTTCTTCCGCTGATGGTTGGAAGCAAAACCGACAGTACAGCCTTGTCCAAGGCTTCGCGAGAAATAAGCGAAGCTGGAGTACGATACTTCACTTTCTCGTCCCAGTATTCTCGTTGCCAGCGCTGCTACAAGACAAGCGCCGGAGTTCGGGCTAGGTGCGATAATTGTGGATTCGAACGGTTGACGATACTCGCAAAACTAGGAGGAAGACTGCTTCCACTGGATACTTGGTCGGAGGCGAGGAAGAGAGACTTGGACCGTATTGTTTCCTACGATTTCCCTAGCTATTAGAGAGCTCCGAGGACGAGCCCCAAGAGTCCCATTCTTAGAACGACTCCGTTCCCTACCTGCTGGAAGTACTTCGCGTGCGGTGTAGCGTCGACACTGGGATCCACCTCATCAACCCGAGGTAGCGGGTGCATGACAATCGAGTTCTTCTTGGTCTTGTCTAGATCCTCAGCAACCAGTCGGTATGATCCTTTGACTTTCTCGTACTCTTGCAGATCTGCAAATCGCTCCTTCTGAACTCGGGTCATGTAGATCACGTCTAGCTCCCGCAAGTGGTCCTTGAGAGACGGCGTCTCGGTAACTTCGATCTTCTTCGACACTTCTTCAGCTACTTCTTTACGCATCTGGAGAATATCTGGAGAGATCAGAACCAGTTTCACCTTGTAGAGGGATAGGGCATATGCTAGGGAGTGTACAGTCCGACCGTATCTCAGATCACCGACCAGTCCGATGGTCAGCCCATCTATGGTCCCCAATTCTTTCCTAATCGTGTAAAGGTCCAAGAGCGCTTGGGTCGGATGCTCCTCGGCCCCAGAGCCTGCGTTGATGACCGGGATGGATGCAAACTCCGCGGCCATACGAGCCGCTCCTTCCAAGGGATGTCTCACCACCAAGACATCAGCGTATTTCTCGGTAACTCGGACAGTGTCGGCTAGATTCTCGCCCTTCTCCACTGAGGTGCCCTTCGTCTCTGCGAACCCCAGCGCTGTCCCACCAAGCCGTGTAATCGCAGACTCGAAGCTCAATCGGGTCCGAGTGCTCGCTTCGAAGAACAGCGTAGCCATTATTCTTCCATGAAGCATGTCGGACCCTTTCCTCGCTAGCGGTTCCATGACTTCTGCCATGTCCAGAACGTGATCGATTTCCCTTCGGGAAAAGTCGCGGATTGAGACTATGTCACGCCCAGCGAACGACGGGCTTCCAGACATGGTTTCTAGCGACTTGTTTCTAAGAAGAAGCGTTCTATAACACTGTTTGCGAAAGAGGATCGGAAAGCCTTGCGACTCGTCGCCGCCACTTCTGACCTGTTCCTCCGTTCACGGATAGCGGAGCTCGCGAAACAAACCGGAGCGGACCCGTTCTTCGGGACGGGACCAGACGAGCTGAAACGATTAGTTGCTGAGAACCGGCCTGACCTGGTCATTCTCGACCTGTCATCCACCGATTACGATCCATTCTCGATCGCGCACGAATTGAAGACGACGTTCAACTCTCGACTATTCGGCTTGTATCCTCACGTGCGGACTGAGCTGAAGAAACGAGCTGACGAAATAGGGTTCGAATATGTTGTGCCGAACTCAAACTTCCTCTCTAGTCTTAGGCGTGTGCTGCTGGAAAGGGCTGAGGATGATTGAGCTGGATCATCAAGGACCTATGGAAGAGTCTCGAACTTCGACAATCGGAGTATGAGAATCTACTGGAACGGGACGACCAAATTACTGCCTTTGAAATCATCAACCGAATAGCTTCCGATATCGGGACTAAATGGGGAGTGTTCTTACAGCTGAATTTCCCGCCGGGACAATCGAGGCCAATCTCATCCAACCTGGGCCATAGAAATCTGACAGTGCTAGTTTTTCGGGATCGAAAAACGTTCGCGAATGTTTCAGAGTCTGAAGTCAGACGTGCTTTCGCTCCCCTGAATCCGACCGCGACTGACAGCGCGGGCTTTGGCTACGAAGGGTTCAGAGTGAGACTTTCAAATGGTCGGATTGACTGTCTTCCTGGTGGAGTCCATCTCTGGTGCGAGATTACTCCCGAAATTCTAGGAGTTCTAGACTGGCTTTTCGCGAATGCTTACGGGATAAACCAAACATAGGCTCTAGGATAGGGGTACGAGCCTCTTTCCGAGTCTTCTCTCTATCTCCATTTTGGCCCGTTTCAACTGTCGGGCTCTCTTCAGCAGTTCGACCAGATAGTCCAAGTCTACGACTGGTCTGAGGGACGGATATTCCCAGGGGGTCTTGTTGATCTCGTCAGGATAGATCATGTAGCCCGTCGGGTAGTGGGTTACCAAGATGCCAGTCGGGTCCGCCTCCAGGACCTTGGAGAATTCTCTGAGAGTGTAGCCTGCTTTCTTCAACATATCGAGGGTCTTGTCTAGTTCGTCGCAGGCCCTTTCTAGCTCAGCGTATAGCTCGCCTCTATCACCGTCATTAGGCACTGCGATAATCACCCAACTGATTACACAGGGGCAAGGGCTGAACGCGGGCATAAGCGTTCTATAACCGGGATACCAGCCCCCGCGGAAACAGGACCCCGGAAACGTCTTGAGCGGTTGAAAGGTATGGTACTGGACTCATTCAGGTCAAGGAATCAGCCTAGTCAATAGTAGACTCCTGTGGAGTCTTCGCAGATTTTCTCTGGACCTTATTCTGATCGAAAGTCCATCATACGTACCTGCAACGATTGAAGGTTAACCACCGGCAGGAGCCCCGGTTGCGGCACCAGCCCCATCCTCTTCTGGTAATCCGTCTGGCCCTGCCACGCACCACTGTTCACAATCGTCGTCCCACGATAAACTCCCGACCCTGGCACGTGAATATGTCCTGACTGGAACACGTCCGGAACACGTTCCACCACTAGCCAATCCTCCATCTCTGGACCAATTGGCGTAGACTTCCCATACTCCGGCGCTAGATGCCTCGCCCGCAGCTGGTACTCCATAACCTCCACCGGCCTCTGGTAATCAAAACCCGGCGCCGAACTCAGAATATCCATAAGGCTCGTCCCATGAAACAACAAGAAATCAACACCCTCAAGACGCACCTCCGATGGATCACCCAGCGACACGACCTTGCGGGAATCATATACGGGACTCGCAAAATCCTTGGAAATAGCAGGCTGGGGCAACGCCTGTCTAACAGCATCATGATTCCCTGGAATCAGAACCACCTCCATATACTCCGGAATCTCTCCGACAAGCTTCGCGGCCAACCGATACTGCTCGTAAATATCAGGCACCTTCAGGTCCAACTCCTGACGAGGATACACTCCAATACCATCCACAAGATCCCCGCCGATGATAACATACTTGACGCGATCAGCAACGTGCCGCTGGTCCGGACCTCCGACCTCGCCCTTCAACCAGCCCAAGACCCTGCGGAAAGCATCCTCCATGAACACCTTACTCCCAACATGAACATCCGAAATCAGCACGGCGTAGACCTCGTCGCTAGCGCGCCCAGGCCTATGATCAGGAATCTCCGGCAAGACAATATTCTCTGCGACCAACAACTTCCCGGAACTCTTTCGCGTCTCCAGAAACAGTACTTGATCTCGCGAAATCCGACGCGCGGTCTGCCAGACTGACGGGTTCGAGTCGCCCACCAAGACTGTTGCTTCGTCATCATAGTCATCGACCGTCAGAAAGATCCGATTCGCCTTCTCACGCTTCTCTACCACCATGGCAACAAACCGTCCTCTTCCATTCGTCCCACCCGCGAGAGCGTCAGCGATCGTCCCAGCACTTCTAGTGTCAATCCTCTGTCGGAATAGAGCGCTCATCTTTTCGAAACGGCTGCGGAAGTATCGGAGAAAATCGTCAAAGGCCCCGGTCGTTCCTAGCTTGCCAGTTGGGTCGAAAACCACTTCAAGTCTTGACTCTCGATCCTCGGCAAATCTTCGCCCGTGTCCCAGGCCCTCTTCAACGGGAACGGTCAGACCAGCTGCGAGATCCAGCTGTTCAGCCGCCTTCAAAACTAGATCTGCGCTGATGAAGAGTGGCCTCGGCTGAGCAGAACTCGCCATTTTCAAGACCTCGTCGACGAGGGGTCTGAGCGAGTCTTCGCGTCCTTTCTCAACTAGGGTCTTGAAGGCCTCGGACTCCATCTGGAAGCCTGCCTCGAGTATAGTCCCCACGGCTCTCCGCATCTCCTCAGACAAGCAGACCTTCCCCTGCAATCTAGGCGAGTTGAGGCTGCCAGATTTATGCTGTTGTCGGGGAATACTACCTCGTTATTGTGAGGTCCGAGATGTCCACTGAGATCTCGCACATCCTGTTCAGGGCAATCGTGACCGCCACCAAGTGGTTGACGAGTGGTCTCGCCGAGCCTGCGAGTCGTGCCTCAGCCTCGGAAAGCTGCTTCTTAGTATCCTTGAACCGGGGTCCAACAGATGAAGCTAGTTTCAGGTCTCGAGAGAGTACCGACCCTACTGCGTCCCGATACATTGCGTTCACCGACGTCCCAATCTTCTCCAGCAACGCTTGTTCTTCTTTCGGGATGGTTACTCCATCTTGAGTATTCTCAGCTATGGTAACGGAGTAGTCGGCGAAAGTTTCGATATAGCTCGCGAGTAGTCTAAAGTCGAGGCAGTCCACTGAGGAGACTTTGATCTTCTCAAGAAGATACGTATCAGAGATCGCCGCCCGGACAAGCCGGACCAGCAAGAAGTACCACCGGTCGACTTCTTCGTCTCTCTCCACGACGCCTTTCGCCAGTTGTCCGTTCGATGAGACGAACGCCTGAACTGAATCGAGTTGCATGGGCATAGAGAGCATCTCAAGACGGCGCAGAATACGCTCAGGGTTCAGCAACGAAGGTTCAACAAGGCATTGGAGAACAATTCTCTTCGAATCCTCCTCTAAGACCTCGAGCCCCACAAGCCGTTTGGTCGTGCGTCTGACTTCTTCTCTAATCTCAGGAGAGAAACTGTCTTTTGATTGGACTCTGATTATGTCATAGCCCAGCAAGTATCTCTCGATAATCTCTCGCCTAACGAATGGAGACGCGTCAAGAACTACCTCGAGAGGAGCTCTCTCTTCGTCTATCTTCGGGGACAGCAGTAATCTTCCGTCTTGACGCTCTTCGTAGGACACCACTGACCCTGCCCCTAGTCCGACACGTTTAGCCCAAGCTTTCGGAATCGTTACAAGGAAGGTGCCATCTGGGGTCCGCTGTAGTTTCCGTAATTCCAAGTAGAACGACCGTTCTACTTGGTATGGCAATGAAGAATTTTAGGGTTTTGCTGAATCTACTATGATGAGGCCGGTGACTCTAGAGTTTCCAGCTTACTTCCACCGTTCAGATGCTGGTAGCCCAGCCGCAAGACCTCTTCAGTATTACGTCCTTTCAGCGCACTGAGAGCGACTTGCGGTATGCCTGGAAAGAGCCTGGAAACTAGCGCCTTTCCTTCTTCCAGTTGGCT
>Ga0209588_1000151_pt1 | contig 19854 bp, 20 predicted proteins | sample Rivendell_Oct201_10_FD_188351 | JGI IMG/M metagenome (GOLD analysis project Ga0209588, IMG submission 188351) | Vadose zone soil microbial communities from the Eel River Critical Zone Observatory, Northern California, USA -... | ecosystem: Host-associated > Plants > Roots > Rhizosphere > Soil ...
GGGTCGGTTTCCAGGACCTTGTCGTCCCGCACCTCGCCGTAAAAGGACGGATCCACGTCCCAGCCGCCGGGCAAGAGCAGGCCGTCCACAGCTGGAAGCGCCCTGGTTCCCGGGACGAGATCCACCGCCTCGGCTCCCGCCGCGATCACCGCCCGCCGATAGGGGGCGAAGTACTTCAAGCCCCGCTTGGGGTGCACGGTGATGCCTATCGTCGGGCGATTGCTACCCGGTTTTGATCTTGGCAAGCTCTTTCACGCGTAGCATCAGCGGCAACGAGGATACTGTAAGGAATGATCCGAATGAGCCCGATATGGATCGAGATGTAACAAACGTCACGAGCCGCTCGCCGGTCATGGAGCTCGTCAGGCAGCGGCTGAACAGCCTGAGCCTCGCCGAGCGAAAGCTCGCCCGTGTCCTGCTTGCGTCCTATCCGATCGCGGGCCTCGAGAGCGTCGTCAGGTTCGCCGAGCGTGCCCGCGTTAGCCCGCCGACGGTTACCCGTTTCATCACCAAGCTGGGCTTCAGTGGATATCCCGAATTCCAGGAGACGCTGCGCAACGAGGTGCAGGCAAGGCTCAGCTCGCCAGTCAGCCGATATCGCGACGACGAAGCGGGGCGCGGAACGGATTCCGTGTTGAGCGACGCGCTCGAGGTCGCAACCCACAACCTGAAAGTCACCCTCGATGTGCTCTCGCACCGCGACGTGAACGAGGCGGTCGAGCTGCTCGCCGACGTGAGGCGCCGCGTGATGGTGCTAGGCGGACGGGTCAGCGCTCCCCTGGCGCGTTATCTCGCCCACCAGCTGCACCTGCTGCGGCCGGGCATCGGCCTGGTGGACGCCGAGCGCAGCACCCCAGCGCAACAGCTCATCGACATGCGCAAAGGCGACATCCTCGTGATCTTCGATTACCGGCGCTACCAGGCGGACACCATCGAGAGCGCGCAGGTGACCTCCGCGCAGGGCTGCAACGTGATCCTTTTCACCGATCCTTGGCTGTCGCCCGCCTCGGCGTTTGCCAGCCAGGTGATCGTGACCGGCGTGGATCAGGTTGGACCGTTTGACTCGCTTGTGGGAGCGATGGCGGTCGTCGAAGGAGTCGTCGCCGCAGTGCTGAACCGCCTCGGGCCGCGCGCGCAATCGCGCATGCGCAACCTGGAAAAGCTGAGGGCCGGCGGCGTGCTCGGTGACTCGGAGAGCGCCTGATCAGCAGCCGCGAATCCGCGCGTAATCCTCGGGTGTGTCCACGTCCACCGGGTGTCTGAGGTTTCCCTCGACCGGCAGCCGGGCGACCAGCTCCGGGCGAGCCCTGATCACCGCGCGGCAGCCCACGTCGCCCTGCAGTGACATCAGGTCGCCCCACAGCTTTCGCTCGAGCACTACAGGCGGGTGGAGGAGCCCGTTGAAGCTGAGCGCGGCCGCCGGCATGCCCGACGTCTCTTGCAGCTCGAGCAGCTGATTCAGCAGAGGGGCTCGGACATCAGGCTGGTCGCCGAGCATGACGACCACCCGGTCAACTCCAGAAGCCAGGGAGGCAAGCCCGGCTTTGAGCGACGACGACATCCCCGCGGCGTGGTCGGGATTGACGAGGACGCCGGCGCGGCCAAAATCCACGCGGGGACGAATCTCGTCCGCCACCGCGCCGAGGACTACCAGCACCTCGTCGAGCTTCGAAGCGTTCGCCTGCGCGACCACCAGCTCGAGCATCGGCCTGCCCTCGATGAGCAGCAGCTGCTTGGGGCTTCCCATGCGGCGCGATGAACCCGCGGCCAGGATCAACCCAGCGGTCGTCACGCCACGATGGGTCGGAGGTAGCGCTCGGGTTCCTTTTGGAAGTTGGACTGGCAGCCGGAACAGCAGAACCAGTACGCCTGGTCGCGGTACTGCGCCGTGTGCTGCGACGTCGTCGGATCGACGGTCATGCCGCAAACCGGGTCCGTCACGAAGACGATCGCGGTTGACTCGACTAGGGCGACGGCAGGTCCGCGCTTCCTGCGCGCGGTCACCAGCTCGGCCATCGTGAGAACGGCGACCTCCGCCTGGTTGACACCGCGCACCTTGCCGGCGGCGGTCCGAATCCTGGCCAGGGTCTTCTCATCCAGTCCGCGGCTGCTCAGCGCCTCGCGCATGGCGGCCGCCCGGCGCGTGCTGGCGATAAGAGCAACTTCGACTTCCGGGTGCGCCAGCGCCGTCTCGAGCGCGTCCTCGTCGTAGTGGCCCATGGTCGCCACGACCGCCCACGTGTCCGGCCCCACCTTGGCGTCGGCAAGATCCAGGCTGCCGAGGACGATGTCGGCTGCAAAGTCTTCTGGCCGGGCTCCTGGATGGACCGAGCAAGTCCGGAAGCCGGCAAGCGAGCCCATCCGGACGAGCGCGTGCGCCGCCGGGCTGTCGCCGAACACCAGGAGCAGGGGTCGCGGCAGACGCGGCTCGATGAAGATCTCCAGCGCGCCCCCGCTCGGGCACGTTGTCGCCACCATGAGCTCGCCGCGCTTTCTTGTCTGCTTCACCTCGGCCGCGGGAACGATCCGCACCAGCTGAGGCACGCCCTCCGACAGGGCGCGCAGCGCCTCACGGCGGACTATCGGCTCAGAGCAGCTGCCGCCGATCCATCCACGCAACCGGCCGTCGCCGGTGATCACCGCCTTGTCACCGGGACGCGCGGAGATCGGCGGCTCGCAGCGCACGACAGTCGCCAGCACGCATGGCGTGCCGGCCGCCGCGTATTCGTGAAGCAGCTCGACTACCTCGTCTGCTATTCGGTGACTCCTTTCGAGCGGAGCGCCGCCCAGACCTTGTCCGAGGTGACCGGCATGTCGATGTTCGTGATTCCGTACGGGGACAGCGCGTCGATGACGGCATTGACGTACGCCGCCGGCGAGCCGACTGTGGCGGACTCGCCGACGCCCTTGGCGCCAAGCGGATGGTGCGGCGAAGGGGTGACGGTCTGGCCGATTTCAAACTTGGGCGTCTCCCACGCGGTCGGAAGCAGGTAGTCCATGAAGTTGGAGCCGATGCAGTTGCCCTCGTTGTCGAAGGTGATGAGCTCCATGAACGCTATGCCGAAGCCCTCCGTCAGACCGCCCTGGATCTGACCTTCGACGATCATCGGATTGATGCGCACGCCGCAGTCGTCGACCGCGACCATTCTTTTCACTTTGACCTGGCCCGTTCCCTTGTCGACGTCGACCACCACCGCGTAGGTGCCGAACGGGTAGGTCATGTTGGGCGGGTCGTAGTAGTGCACGCCCTCGAGTCCGGCCTGCATTCCTTCAGGGAGGTTCGTGTACGCGGCAAAGGCCGCCTCTTGGATGGTCTTCGACTTCTCTGGGGAGCCCTTGACGTAGAACTTCCCGCGCTCCCACACCAGGTCTTCCTCGTTCGCCTCAAGGAGGTGGGCGGCGAGCTTACGGGCTTTCTCACGGAGCTGGCGGCTGACCATCGCAGTCGCCGCGCCCGCCACCGGAGTGCTCCGTGATGCGTAGGTGCCGAGCCCGTACGGAGCTGTGTCCGTGTCGCCCTCCTCGACGAGGACGTCCTGCGCCGGGATGCCGAGCTCTTCGGCCACGATCTGCGCAAATGTCGTCTCGTGTCCCTGGCCCTGGGACTTCACGCCCATCCGCAGCAATGCCTTGCCGGTCGGATGCACGCGCAGCTCTGCGCTGTCGAACATGCGCAGGCCGAGAATGTCGAACTCCGCTCCATGGCCGGCGCCCACGACCTCGGTGAAGCTGGCGATGCCGATGCCCGTCACCTCGCCCTTCTTCCTGCGCACCTCGACGTCCTTCTTCAGATCGTCATACCCGAGCTGCTTGAGGGCAACGTCCATGGCCTTCGGATAGTCGCCGCTGTCGTACACCCACCCGGTCGCCGACGTGTACGGGAACTGCTCGGGCTGGATGAAGTTCCACTTCCGGAACTCGGCCTGGTCCATCCCGAGCTCAAATGCGGCGTTGCTGACAAGACGCTCGATCAGGTAGCTCGCCTCGGTGACCCGGAAGGAGCACCTGTAGGCGACCCCGCCTGGGGCCTTGTTCGTGTAATAGCCGTCCGCGGTGACGTGGGCGGTCGGGATGTCGTACGAGCCGGTGACGATGTGGAACAACCCGGCCTTGAACTTCGACGGCTGCGCATCGGAGAAGAAGGCGCCGTTGTCGCTGTCCAGGTGCACGCGGAGAGCGAGCATCTTGCCGTTCTTGTCCACCGCCAGATCGCCGGTCATGTGGAAGTCGCGGGCAAAGCCGGTCGAGATGAGGTTCTCGCTGCGATCCTCCACCCACTTCACAGGCCGGCCGATCAGGAGGCTGGCCGCCGTCGCGACCACGTAGCCCGGATACACCGGCACCTTGTTGCCGAAGCCGCCGCCGATGTCGGGGGAGATAATGCGAATCTGCTGCTCGGGCAGGCCCGTGACCAGGGCGAACACGGTCCGGATCGCATGCGGAGCCTGGCTCGTCATGTAGATCGTGGCCTTGCCGGTCACTCCGTTGACGTCGGCGATGCATCCACAGGTTTCGAGCGGGGCGGGATGGCATCGCGGATAGAAGGTGTGCAGCCTCACCACCTTGTGCGCCTTGGCGAAGGCCGCCTGGGTGGTGGCCTGATCGCCTGATTCCCAGTGGTAGATGTGGTTGTCTTTCTGACCTTCCTTCTCATCCCGGATGAGGGCGGCGCCTGGCGCTTTTGCCCCGTCGGGGTTCGTGACCGCGGGAAGGATGTCGTACTCGATCTCGATCGCGTCCCGCGCGTCCTCAGCCTGGTACTTCGTCTCGGCGATCACCGCCGCGACCTCCTGGCCCTGGAAGCGGACTTTGTCGGTCGCGAGCACAGCCTGCGTGTCGCCGCTGAGCGTCGGCATCCAGGCCAGCTTGTGCTGCGCCATCAGCTCGCCGGTGACGACCGCGATCACTCCCGGCTTGGCCGACGCGGCCTTCGTGTCGACCGACTTGATTCGCGCGTGCGCGTGAGGGCTGCGCAGGATCGCCATGTGCAGCATGTTGGGAAGGACGAAGTCGTCGAGGTAGTTGCCCTTGCCGCGCAGGAAGCGCGCGTCCTCTTTGCGCTTGATCGATTCGCCGATGCCCCCGTGCATGTGCATCGTGGAGCTCATTCCCCACCCCCCGCCATCGCCGCCTGTTTTGCGGGCGCTTTCGCGGCCTGCGATTGCAGCTCGGCCGCGTGCTTGACCGCCTTGACGATGTTCATGTAGCCGGTGCAGCGGCAGATGTTGCCGCTGATTGCCCAGCGGATCTCGTCATCCGTTGGATTCGGGTTGCGCTTGAGCAGGGCCTCAGAGACCAGCATCATGCCCGGCGTGCAGAAACCGCACTGCAGGCCGTGCTCCTCGTGGAAGCCGATCTGGATCGGTGCGAGGGTCGCGCCCTGCGCCAGGCCTTCGACCGTCTTGATGTCGCGGCCCTCGATCTGCACCGCGAGCAGCGTGCAGGACTTCACCGGCTCTCCATCCAGCAGCACGGTGCACGCGCCGCAGCTGGTGGTGTCGCACCCGACGTGCGTGCCCGTGAGAGTGAGATTGGTGCGCAGGAAGTCGACGAGCAGCACGCGCGGCTCCACGTCGCCGCTCCGTTCTGCCCCGTTGACACGCATCGTCACCTTCACGCCTTCACCTCCTGGGCTCGAGCGAGGGCTGCTTTGAGGCCGCGCTGCACGAAGACCCGAACCACGTCCTTCTTGTATGCGGCAGTCCCGCGGATGTCGTCCTTCGGCTCCGCGAACGCCGCCGCGCGCCGCGCCGCCTCTGCGATCACGTCGTCAGTCAACTCGCGGCCGGCTAGCCCAGCCTCGGCTTGCTTCGCTTTGAGATTGGTCGCACCGACCGAGGTCATGCCGATCCCGGCCTTCTTGACCTTGCGGCCGTCGAGCTCGATCTGCACCGAAACCGCGACGGTGGCGAAGTCGCCAACTTTGCGCTCGAGCTTGTGATACGACCCGCCGGAGGGCCCGGTCGGCAGCGGGATCCGGATCGCGGTGGCCACTTCGTCCGGCCGCAGGGTGGTGGTGAACGGGCCCTGGAAAAAGCCGTCGATAGGGATCACACGCTCCCCAGACTTGGACTGGGCCACCAGTTCCGCGTTGAGCGCCAGCATGATCGAGCCCCAGTCGCCGGACGGGTCTGCGTGGCAGACCGACCCGACCACGGTTCCGCGGTTCCTGACCAGTGGGTCGGCGATCCAGTGGACCGCCTCGACCATCAGCGGGAGGTGCTTCGCCAGCTCCGAGCTTCGCTCCACATCGACGTGACGAACCAGAGCGCCGATCCGGATGTGGCCGTCCTCGCGCTTGATTTCGGCCATCCCAGGCAGGCGGCCGATGTCGAGGATGAGCTGCGGTTGGGAGAATCGAAGCTTGAGGAGGGGGATGAGACTCTGGCCGCCGGCCATGACCTTGGCGTCATCGCCGCGCTCGGCCAGTACCCCTAACGCCTCCTCGAGGGTGGACGGAGAGCGATAGTCGAAAGCGGCAGGAAACATTCACACACCTCCGCCTGCTAACAAACCAGAGCCACGCGCGCCGGTCATCACCCAGAGGGGCGAATCTGCATCACCCGATCGGGTGACGCACCAGTGGTGTGTCTGGGAATCAGCTCGATAAGGCGCGGCTCCGGCGGCCGGTGCCAAGGAGACGACGAGCACGTGAGGGAGCGCATCGCGTAGATGCGTGACCGAACGCGCGGAGGAGGCGACGCCGGCATCAGCGCAGCCCGGCCGACTGGGCCGATGCATTGGCGAGCGCTTTCCCGGACGCACCACTAAATCCAGCCGGACTTCCCGGCCAGGATCGCGGCCTCGACACGGTTGCGCACACCGAGCTTGCGAAAGATCTCCTGGACGTGGGTCTTCACGGTGTTCTCGCTCAGATGCACCTCGGCTGCAATCTCGCGGTTGGAGTGGCCGCGGCTGATCAGGCGGAGGATGGCGACCTGAGATGAGTTCAGCGCCGCCCGTCCCGACTCCTGCTGCGGGGTCCGCACCCGCTCGATGATCTGGCCGGCGACCTGAGGCGCCAGCACGGCTTCGCCCCGATGGACGGCCCGGATGCTCTCCTTCAAGCTGAAGCTCTCTACGTTCTTGACGACGTACCCGCGAGCCCCGGCCTGCAGGCACTCCTGGACGAGGTCGGCGTCGGTGTAGGTCGTGAGGATCACGACCGCAACACCTGGATGCGAGACGCCGAGCCTGCGGCACACCTCGACGCCGCTTACATCGGGCAGGCGGGCGTCGAGGAGAACCACGTCCGGTCGGCTGGATTGCACGAGCTCAACCACAGCCGCTCCGGAGCCGGTCTGGCCTACCACCTCGAAGTCGGGCTCGGGCTGGAGCATCGCCATGAGGCCCTCCCGGACCATCTCGTGATCGTCCACGATCAGGACTCGTATACGCCCGTTTTGTCCTCCCGCCATCACGGCCTGAACCGGTCACAGGAATTACCGTTGTTTGGCGCCAAAACGATCGAATTAGCGCGCCTGTGTTTCACGCCTGCGCCGGCACGCTGGCCCGAATCGCCAGCCCGCTCTCCTCGCCGTTACGTACTTCGAAGGCTCCGCCAAGAGCTTCCACCTGGCGGCGGCTTCGTTTCAGCCCGAAATGGGTGGTGCTTTCCTGGTAGGTCTTGAGGATCTGCTCAGATGCTCCGACGCCGTCGTCTTGAATGACGAGGTCGACATGATCGTCGGAGTAGCGCAGGCTCACCAACACGCGCTTTGCCTTGGCGTGCCGCGCCACGTTCGCGAGAGCTTCGCGAGCCAGGACGAAGAGGGTGTGCGCCGATTCCGCGCTGAGGCCGACGGGTTTGCCGCTGACGACCAGGTCGGCCTCGACCGAGTCCGCCTCACCCGTCTCGCGGACCAGGCGCCTGAGCTGGGAAGGCAGGCCGCCGTTTTCTGCCCGGGGAAGCGAGAGGGCGAAGATGGCCTCCCGGACCGCTTCCGACGTGTGGATCGCAAGCTGCCGCACTTCGCCAAGGCCGTTGGCAATCGGGGCTGTTACCGGCTCGCGCTCCAGGATCGCGTTGACCTTGAGACCCAGAGTGAAGATGCCCTGCTCGATCCGGTCGTGGAGCTCGGCGGCGATCCGCTCGCGCTCCTGGCGGAGCACCTGATCGCGCTCCGCCTGGCTAAGGTCGCGGTGCAGCTGCTCCAGCTCGTCGATCATCCGGCGCTGGTCCTCATATAGGCGCGCGTTTTCGATCGCCACGGCGACCTGGTTGGCGAAGGTGAAGAGCAGCCGCTCCTCGTCGGTCGTATATCCGCTCGGCTTGTTCGCCACGCCGATCATGCCGATCACGCGCTCTCCGACCTGGAGCGGCACGCCCAGGAACGTGCGGACCGGAGGATGACCGCGAGGCTGGCCGACCCGGTCCGGGTCGTGGAGGACGTCGTTGGAGATCTTGGAGCGCTGATTGGTGATCACCACTCCGAAGACGCTGGGCCGCACCGGGATCAGCCGGAAGTTTTCGTAGAAATTAGGATCCGAGGGCTCGAATCCTTTGATCGCCGCCACGTCCATCTGCTCACTGCCGTTGAGCATGCCGATGAAGCCAAATGCCGATTGCGTCAGGTCGAGGCAGAAGGCCAGAGCGCGGTCGAAGACCTGCTGCATCTCGTGCAGGCGGGCGATCTCGATGGAGATCGAGTAGAGCGACTCCAGCTGCTGGCGAAAGGCGGTAGCCGGCGACTCCTGCATCTTCTTGTCATGCTAGTCCGGAGTTAGGATTTTCGAAATGGCAACTGAAACGGTGAAGGCCTTGAGCGCAGCGGAGATCTCGGAGCTCTGCGTGCGCCACACCCTGTACGACTGGACGGCCCAGGCCGGCCTCAACCCCCTGGCCGTCACGAACGCGAAGGGTGTGTACTTTCACACCGCCGACGGCCGCAGGTTCCTTGACTTCAACAGCCAGCTGATGTGCGTCAACGCGGGCCACGGCGACCGGCGGATCATCGACGCGATCAAGCAGCAGGCCGAGCGGCTTTCGTATATCGGCCCGTTCATGGCTCACGAACCGCGGGCCCGCCTGGGCGCGAAGCTGGCCGAGCTCCTGCCGGGAGATATCGACAAGTTTCTTTTTACGCTGGGCGGCGCCGACTCCAACGAGAACGCGATCAAGATCGCGCGCACGGTCACCGGCCGGCCCAAGATCCTGGCCCGCTACCGCTCGTATCACGGCGCGACCGGGGCCGCGATGCAGGCCACCGGGGATCCACGCCGTTGGCCCAACGAGTACTCGACCGGCGTCGTTCACGTGCTCGATCCGTATCACGGCATCCAGCGCGGCTTCGACTCCGCGGAGGTCGCGCTCGCGCAGCTGGAGGAGACAATTCAGCTCGAGGGCCCGCAGACGATCGCCGCCTTCATACTCGAGCCGATCACCGGCACCAATGGAATCCTGATCCCACCGGACGGCTACCTCCAGGGCGTGCGCGAGCTGTGCGACAGGTTCGGCATCCTGATGATCTGCGACGAAGTCATGACGGGCTTCGGCAGGACCGGCAAATGGTTCGCCGTCGACCACTGGGGGGTCGTGCCCGACCTGATCACGATGGCCAAGGGACTGACGAGCAGCTACGTGCCGCTGGGCGCGGTCGGCATGCGGCCGAAAGTCGCGGCGTACTACGACGACCACGTCTTTTACGGAGGCCTGACCTACAACAGCCACCCGCTCGGGTGCGCCGCCGCGCTGGGCGCGATCCAGGCGTATGAAGAGGACGACATGGTCGGCAACGCGAAGCGCATGGGCGCTGTCTTGGAGAGGCATCACAAGAAGCTGCGGGAGCGACACCCGTGCGTCGGCGCCACGCGTTCGATTGGACTGTTCGGAATCCTCGAGCTCGTGCGCGATCAGCGCACGATGGAGCCACTCGCGCCGTTCAACGGCAATTCGCCGGAGATGAAGGCGATCGCGGCAGCGCTGCAGGACGCAGGGCTTTTCACGTTCGTCCGCTGGAACACGATCATGACCAACCCGCCTCTGTGCATCACCGAGGCGGAGCTGGACGAGGGTTTCGAGATCCTCGACTCGGCCCTGGAGATCGGAGACCGCGCAGTCAAAGGCTGATTCCGCACCTTTTGATCAAGCGGGGCGGAATTTCACAACTTCAAACGCCCCGTATGCGCCAACGGGGCGGAATCGGGCCGGGAACTAGCCCGCCACCACCACACGCAGCTGCGCCGGGCTGATGTTGGCGCCGGTGCAGATGAGCGCCACGCTCCTGCCCTCAAGCCGAGCTTTCACCGCGGGCGATAAGGCTGCGGCGAGTGGCGCCGCCCCGGCCGGCTCGACAAGGGTGCGAGTCTTCTCGATCATCACCGCGGTGGCGGCAAGCAGATCGTCATCTGTCACTAGCACGAAGTCGTCGAGCATGTCGCGAAGGATTCGCTGCGGCAGGTCAAATGCCGTGCGTGTGGCAAGGCCCTCGGCAATCGTCGTGTTCGGGCGTTCCACAGCCACCCGGGCGCGCCAGGAATCGTGTGCAACCGGAGCGGCGCTCGACTGAACAGCGATGACCTCGATGTCGGAGCGGATCGACTTGGCCGCGATGCAGGCAGCCGCCGCACCGCTCCCGCCGCCGACCGGGACAAGGATTACGTCGATGTCGGGCCGCTCCTCGAGGATTTCAAGGGTGTGCGTGGCCACTCCCGCGATGAGGTCGGGTTCGTTGCCCGAATGGATATAGCGGTAACCATGCTCGGCGGCCAGCTTCTCGCAGTGGAGCCGCGCGTCGTCGAAGTCGTGCCCGACGAGAACAACTTCAGCGCCGAAGTCACGCATCGCCTCGACTTTGACCGGGTTGGCGCCTTCCGGAGCGCAGATGATCGCGCTTACGCCGAAGAGCCGCGCGGCGAACGCCACGGACTGGCCGTGGTTGCCGGTAGAAGCGCCGATAACGCCTCGCGCCCGGGTCGCGGAATCGAGCTGTGACATCAGGTTGACCCCGCCGCGCACTTTGAAGGCCCCGGTCGGAAGCAGGTTTTCGTGCTTGATCCAGACCCGCGTACCGACCAGCCTGTCGATTGCGGGGTAGTTGCGCAGAGGGCTCGGATCGAGGTGAGGCCGGATCCTGCGTCGAGCCGCAAGAATGTCGGCCAGGGCCGGCGGGGCGGCCGTCAAGCGAATGTCAGCTCGGTCGTGATCTCGATCGCCTTCTCGATGCTCTTCGCCACAGGGCAGCGCGACGCGTGGAACGAGTGCGAGCGCTCCGCCGCCTCGCGCTTGTCCTCGGGACAGCCGGTCAGCGTGTAGCGGACGCGAATCCTCTTGATGACCAGCACCTTGTCCTCGAGATAGACGTCACCTTCGGCTTCCGACTTCAGCTTTCCTTCGCTCGCGTCGATCCCGCGCGCCTCCAGCGCGCCACCAAAGGTCCCGGTGAGTCAACCGGCGGCCGCGGCCACCACATAGTCGAGCGTCGTGGCGTGGTCCGGATACTGCCCGGGCGCGGTGCCGTAGTGCTCGCGAACCTCGTCGTGGGTGCCGAAGTAAACAGGTTCGGACTCGGCCGGGAGCCACGCGCGACGGATGGGTCCGCGGTCGCGAACGATGGACACCCTGGAGACATATTTGGGCTGGTTTTCACTCATGACGCCACTATTAGAGTGATCCGAATGGACGAGCCGCGTCGTTTTGAGTTCGTCGGTGGGTCATCGGCGAAGTTCTGGGAGATCAGCCAAAGCGGCGCCGAGGTCAGAGTTCGATTCGGACGCCTGGGCACCAACGGCCAGACCCAGAACAAAGACCTCGGGTCCGACGACGCCGCCGAACTACATGTCGACAAGCTCATCAAGGAGAAGCTGGCCAAGGGCTACGTGGAGACCACCGGCGCGGAGCCGGCGGCCGGCCGCCTCGACTTCAGCAAAGGGATCACCCGCCCGCCAAAGCTCCCGCCGTACGAGGTTCCGCGACTGCCCGACGACGGCCCCGCCATCGTTGGCGGCCTCCTCCTCCCTGCCGGGCGGCGACTCGAGGGCGACCCCGAGATGGCTCCTCCCGGAATCGAGATGATCTCGTCGCCGGTCGTCTGGCTCACCGAAGCACCCGTGCCGGACGCGGGCGCCATGCTCTATCGATTACGCGAGCCGGCCGCCCAGATGGACCTGGTCCCGATGCTGTTCGTCGGCATGGAAACCGAGCCGTTACGGCCCTGGGAGAGCAAGGAGTTCAGCCCGACCGACCCGAGGCGCACGGATCATTTCGACGCCGGTCAGGTGCTCGCGGACATGTGGAGGAGCTCGCTGAGCGAAGAGGACGAGGAGAGCCTGGTCCCGGTGAAGCCGTTTGGAATTGAGTTTCCGGGCATGGCCGCCTCACCCACGCTGAAGCCACCATCTGGATTTGGCCGGCTCTTCGCCAAAGCGACCGATCCGGCGGACGATCGCCCTGCGCTAGCGTCGCTGACGTCGCGCCGCATCGGCCTCATCGCGGCCAAGCGCCCCGCCGACGCGATCACCGCCCTCGGATGGATGGGTGGGGTGAACATGCATGACGATCCGACGCTCATCTCCGCGGTGCTGCGTTCCTGGGAGGACCGCTGGGCGGCGCGCGTCGTCGAAATCGGCTTTGACACTCTGACGCTCACGGTGGGAAATCCCCCACGCGACCGCGAATCTGCCCTCGCCGCGGCCGTCGAGCATTTCGCTGTGTGCCCCGACAACATCTGGCAGGGATCCGGCACGCTCGAGGCCTATGCGAAGGATCTGCGGGACAGCCGGATCTGGATGTTCTGGTGGGACTAGCGTGCCACCACCGCCCCCAGTGGATCACTTCGGAGGGTTTCCGCTTGGGTATGAGTTTTGCGCTGCCCGGGTTGCCGTGCCCCTCCGAATGCACATGGCCGAGGCCGAGCAGGCCGATCGGCCTGCGGTTCGCGGGCACGCCCAGAGAGTCGAGCATCTCGCGCTCGTTGGCAAAGATGCCGGTGACGAGCGCGCCCAGTCCCTCATCCTCCGCGGTGAGGAGCATCAGCATCACGGACATGGCAGCGTCCAGGTCCCAGTAGGGAACGGGCCAGCTCTCGGCGGTCTGCTTGCCGGCCGCGGCCTTGTCCGGGAGGGAGTAGCGGTCGAGGTACGCCTGGACGTCCGGGATGGGGAGGATCACCACTGTCGGTCCCTCTCGGAGCTGCGGTTTCACATGGTCAGGCGGGAGGATCACCTTCCACAACCGTTCCAGCTGATCGCGTCCGCGAAGGACGACGAGGTCGAGGCCTTGGGAGAAGCCTGCCGAGGGTGCCCTGCGGCCCGCCCAGAGAATGCGGTGAGGATGTCGTCGGGCACCGGGTCGGGGGCGTAGCGGCGCACCATGCGGCGCGTCCTGATGACGTCTTTCAGCTCCACCAGTAACTCGCGACCAGTCTTGCACGCGTCGCCGCGGAGGTCTAGTCGCGGGCCGCCTCGATCGCTTCTTTGGTCTCCATCGCTATGAAGATGAGGAGCGCGAGCGCTCCGAGATACTCCGCCCACCACCAGCCGAAGAGCAGATTGAGTCCCGCACCGGCCAGCGTCGCGGCGGCCATGTAGGCGCAGGTGATCGTCTCGGCGATGTCGGCTCGCAGGGCGGCGCTACCGATCGTCAGGTTGGCCTGTCGCTTGCGCCAGGCAAGGATCGGCATCACCACCACAGCGGTGGCGGACACCACCACGCCCAGCACGGATCCTTCGGGACGCAGCCCAACAACGAGCCCGCCCAGGCCGAAGAACAATAGATAGACGCAGAGGAGTACGAGCAGCACCGCCGAGATCCTGGTCGCGCGACGTTCCACGCTCTCGAGACGTGGCGCGCTCAAGCCTCGCACTTCGGAAGAGAGCCGCCACAGAAGCGTCACGCCGCTCAAGAGCTCGATGATGCTGTCGAATCCAAATCCGGTCAGCAGCACGCTGCGGGCGGCAATACCCGCCCCGATCGCGAGCGCAGCCTCGGCAACCATCCACACGACGGTGAAAACTTCGAGACGAACCCCGGTCCGCAGCGCGGCGGTGGCGTTCGCGCCCGCGCTCAATTGCTCTCCCTCTCTGCACGCACGGTCGGCATGATAGTGGCGATGACGCTGACCGAACTCGAGGCGATCATTCGCAAGGCATGGTCAAAGGACACCTCCGACGATCCTGACGAGTGGACGGAATCGGACTCGGCACGAGGCCAGTGCGGAGCAACCGCGATGGTGGTTCACCAGCTGTTTGGCGGAGTCTTGCTCGTGTCTGACGTTTTCCGCGAAGGCACACGCGTGGAGACCCACTATTGGAATCGCTTGCCCTCCGGACTTGAAATTGACTTGACTCGTGAACAGTTCCGTGCGGGCGAGACGTTTGGCGAGCCGAAAGTGATCGATCCCGCAACGGCTCGAGAGCCGAAGCCGGAATCACTGCGTCGAGTGCGTTTGCTTCACTTCCTTGTTGCGGAAGCCTTTGTCAAACCGAACTAAGCCGACAGCGGGACCGTGACTCGAGTCCAGTGAAGACCGGCGTCGCTCGTTGTCGCCAGGCCATAGCCGCCAAAACCGCGGACCTGCGCCCACGCGTGCTTAGTGTCTATCGCCCGTGGCATGAACTCCCAGTCCGGGAGCTGAGTTGAAGCCTTGGTCCATGTCCGGCCGGAGTCGGAAGATCGATAGAGCGTGCCGGCGTCGACATACCACCAGTGGATGTCGTCTTGATACGCAACCACTGGTTGGCGCGCCGACGCGCCCCGGAAGGGCGCGTCGGGGAGGAATCGCCACGTCGCGCCACCGTCGAACGACGCGGATTCGAAAAAAGCGTTTGCGGGACATGTACAAAACGTCGATGCAATGACGCCTTCACCCGGAAGCAGCCTCAGGAATGTGCTCCAGGATCCGATCGTCTTCATCGTGACATCGCCATCGGGGAACGGGATCTCGCGTCGCTGCCAGCTCAGGCCGCCATCTATAGATCGATACACGTGCGGCGACTCGGGCCCACCTGATGCAATCCACGCCTCCGAAGTCCGTCGAAACGCGAAGAAATTCGCGTCGGCCGGAATGTCAGAAAGCGCCCGCCAGGTGTCGCCTGAGTCATCCGTCGAGTACACGAGAGCATGCTGGCGGGCGTCGATGACCATCAACCAGCCATGCCGGTCATCTCTGAAATTCATATAAGAGGGTCGCGTGTCTGGAAGGCTCAACGACTTCCAGTTGGCTCCGCCGTCAGACGTGCGAATCAGTTGATCGCCCACAGCGACCAAGCCACGTTTGTCACTGAAGAAACGAATCAACAAGGGAGCAGATGGACTTCGGCCGCCTGTATGGCGCCTCTGCCAATGCTTCCCGCCATCGATCGTCCGTGAGACCTCGAAGCCCGAAGTCTGATCGGGAAAGCCCAAAGCCCACCCAACTGTGGGCGAAGGAAAGTCGTAGAGGACGAAACCGGTTGTGGCCTCACCTGGCTTGACGGTGGGTGCAGCGGCCGGGAAGGGCGCCGGTGCCGACGGGCGAAGGTAAACGATGGCGGCCACGACGATGACGATCGCCGCCGCGGCGGCCCACGCCACCGCTCGCCATCTGCGCCGGGAGAGCCCCCCTGGCTCGAGAGCGTCCATCGTCTGGATAACCTAACCCTGGCGCCCCTCATCCGGTTCCGCGAATCGACAGCTGCGCAACGCGCGGAACCCACTCACGCGTGCGAGGTGGCAGAGCTCCCAACGGCGTAGGCCAAGACACGCTCCGCAGCCACGACATCGCCCACGACCAGCGTCGCCGGAGGCTCGATCGCAGCTTCGTCCGCCATGCGGGCGATGCGGTCGAGGGGCCCGGTGACCGAGCGCTGATCCGGCAGCGTGGCGTTGCTGATGAGGGCGGCCGCGCGCGATCCGCCCACCGCTCGAGCGAGAACCGCCGCGACTTCGGCGAGGTCGGCGCGCGCCATCAGCACCACCAGCGTGTCAGCGGCTCGCGCCAGATCCGACAGGCGGTCGAGGCCGCCCGATCCACGGGCAGTGGTGATGGCCACGGATGATGCGACTCCGCGCTTGGTGACCGAAATCCCCGCCGCAGCAGGCGCCGCCAGCGCGGCGCTGATGCCGGGCACGACCAACACATCGATCCCCGCTTGCTGAAGCTCGAAGAGCTCCTCTCCGCCGCGACCGAACACGAACGGATCGCCACCCTTGAGCCGCACCACCGAATTGCCGGCGCGCGCGAGCTCGATCAATCGAGTGGTGATGTTCGCCTGGCGGGCGCTTTCCTGGCCTCCGCGCTTTCCTACATCTTCGAGACGCGTATCCGGACCGCACAACGCCAGCGTCGCGGGCGCGATCAGGGCGTCATGGAGGACGTAGTCCGCAGAGGCGATCAGCTCCCGAGCCTTGAATGTCATCAGCTCGGGATCGCCCGGCCCCGCACCCACCAGCGCCACCCGCCCTTCGCGGTTTCCACGCGCCGCAGCGATTCCCTCGGCCAGGCGGTTCGCCTCCCCGACCCGACCGCGGCCGAGCAGAGTTCGCACGTCCGAGCTGAGCAGCTGCCGGTAGACACGCGTCTGCCTGGAAAGCGGCACGCGTGCTTCGCGGAGCCGGCGCCGCAAACTGCCGACGAGGCTGACGAAGGGGCCCCACTCAGGGCCAAGCAACCGTTCGATGCGAGCGCGCAGGGCCGAGGCGAGAAATGGGCTCTCGCCGGAGGTCGAGATGGCGACCAGCAGGGGGTCGCGCCGCACTATCGCCGGGGCGATGAACCGGCACTGCGCCGGGCGGTCGACGACGTTGATGAGGATGCCGGCGGCCTCCGCCTCTTCCCAGCTCTGCCGGTTGATCTCGCTGTCCTCGCTTGCATCGACCACGAGTCGCGCGCCCGCGAGGGCACCCGGCCTGTATTCGCGTGACGGGATCACCCGCACAGTCGCGCCGGCTTCGCGCAGGGCTGCGGCCTTCTCGACCGCGAACTTGCCCTCACCCAGAACGATGCACGGTTGGCCCGCAAGGTCGAGGAAGACGGGGTAGTACCTCACGCCGTGGCTTCTTCCTTCGTCGCGTCGAGCAGCACACGGGCCACCTCAGGGCGCGTGAACTCGGGCGGCAGGTCGGCGCCTTCGGCCAGGAGCTTGCGCACCGCGGTCCCGCTCAGCGTGCGATGCAGGTCGGCCGGGTGCGGACAGGTCCGGGATGAAGCCATGCCGCCGCACGCGGAGCAGTAGAAGGTGTGCTCGAAGCGAAGGATCTCGATCCCAAGCTCGCCAGGTGAGTACTCGTCGAAGATTCGATGCGCCGCGTAAGTGTCGTAGTAATTGCCGACGCCGGCGTGGTCGCGGCCGACGATGAAGTGCGTGCAGCCGTAGTTGCGCCGGACGATGGCGTGAAACACCGCCTCTTTGGGACCCGCGTAGCGCATCCATGCGGGGTTGGTCGCGAGCAGAACTCGCGACGGCGGGTAGTAGCCGCGAAGCAGCTCCTCGTAACAGGCCATGCGCACCGATGCTGGGATGTCGTCGCTTTTCGTCTCGCCCACCAGCGGATGCAGCAGCAGCCCGTCAACACTCTCGAGCGCCACCTTCTGCAGGTATTCGTGTGCACGGTGGACCGGGTTGCGCGTCTGGAAGCCGACCATGGTCTTCCATCCCCGTTCGGCCTTGAGCGCCCGCACCTGCAGCGGCGTGAGGTCGTACTCCGGAAATCCGGATGACGGACGCGCCAGCGCGGTCACCTTGCCGCCTAGAGCGCACCGCCCGGAATCCTTTAGTACGCGCACCCCAGGGTGCGCGTCGTCGTCGGTCCCGTAGACATTGCGTGCCTCGACCTCGGGCGAAGTTTCGAAGACCGAGCCGACATCGAAGATGCCAACAGGGTGGTCGCCGATGTATAGACCGATTCGTTCTGCTTTGGGTGCGTGTTCTGCGCGCAGGAGGATGGGGATCGTTAACGGATGTCCGTTCGCGAGCCGGCCGTCGTTGATCACGGACTTGTAGTCGGCCGGACCCATGAACGAGTCCAGCGGCGAAAGTGCGCCACTCGCGAGCATGAAGAGGTCCGACAGCTCGCGCTGGCCGACCTCGAGGCGAGGGAGCGTGCGAGCCTCAGCACGAAGAGCGTCGAGCTCCTCGCCTTCCGGCAGACTCTCGCGCACCGGCCGGTCGAGGTGGCCGAGGCGTTCAAGCGCATCGAGGACCTTCGAAAGCGACTGCCGCAGCGTCTCGCGCGACGTGTCACACACGACCTCCGGGTGGAGCGGCTCCTCGTATGGATCACTGACGCCCGTGAAGTTCGCGATCTCGCCCGCGATCGCCTTTTTGTACAGGCCCTTGACGTCGCGCTCGACGAGTGTGTCGAGCGGGCAGCGGGCGAACACCTCGACGAAACCGGGTGTCTCGGCGCGGATCTCGTCACGCACCTCGCGATAAGGTGAGATCGCCGCCGTGATGGCGACGCCGCCGCTTCGGGCCACGAGCCGCGCCACGTAGCCGATGCGGCGGATGTTGGTGTCGCGGTCCTCTTTCGAGAACCCCAATCCCTTCGACAGGTGCGTCCGGACCTCGTCGCCGTCGAGCAGCTCCACATGACGGCCGCGCAGCTCGAGCTCCGCCTTCAGCGCGTTGGCGATCGTCGACTTGCCAGCGCCTGAAAGGCCCGTGAACCACACGACGAATCCTTTGCTCATGCTTCCACTCCCACAAGACCCCATCGCCGCCTGATCTCGCGGTCGAGGACCCCGAATCCGAGGTCAACGATCACGCCGATGGTGAAGATCACGATCATCACCGCCAGGAGCTGCTGCGTATCCGGGGCGTTCTGGGCCAGCCGCAGCTGCTGTCCCAGTGACGGCTGCTGTCCGACGGAGGCGAGGATGAGCTCACCGGCCATGAGGCTGCGCCACGCGAAAGCCCAGCCCTGCTTCAGTCCGCCCACGAACGACGGAAGCGCGGCGGGCAGGATCACGTGACGGTACAGGCCGAGGCCGCGGGCACCCATCACGCGGCCGACCCGGACGAGCAGCGGCTGCACGTGGTCGACTCCGCTCAACAGCCCGTTCGCGATGGCCGGAGCGGCGCCGAGCAGGACCACGAAGATGATCGCCGGCTCGCTGCGCTGAAAGAGAAGGATGGCCAGCGGGAACCACGAAATCGAAGGCATGGACTGCAGGCCCAGCAGGGCCGATCCAAGCGCTCGACGCAGAATCGTCACTCGGGCGACGAGCAGGCCCACGGCGCTGCCGGCGAGAACTGCGATCCCGTAGCCGATCAGCGCCCGTTCGAGGGTGATCGCCACGCCGACGTAGAAGTCGACGCTGGTCAGGTCGTTGAACAGCCGCTGAAAAACGGGCAGCGGTCCGGGGAGCACGCTGGCCGGCCGCCATCCGGACCACGCGACCACCTGCCACACAGCCACCGCCACGACAAGCGCCGCCAGCTGCGGCCAGAGGCTGGACCAGATGCGGAGCTGGGGCGCGCGGGTGGGCCGCTCCGACAGGTCCGCCAGCTGGCGAGTCTCGAGCTCTACCGCCAATTCAGCTGCCATGCAGTCGCATCTCTTCCTTGAGACGGTCAGTGATGCGGCCGGCGATCACGGCGAGATCCGGTGAGTCGAGGCTGCGCGGCCGTGGCAGGTCGACAACCACCTCATGCCCAACCCGCCCTGGCCGGCTCGTAAAGACCAGCACGCGATCGCCGAGGCGCACCGCCTCGCGGGCGTTGTGGGTGACGAAAAGGATGGTCAGCCCGTTCTGGCTCCAGAGCCGCTCGAGCTCCTCGTGCAGTAGGTCGCGCGTGATGGCGTCGAGTGCCGCGAACGGCTCGTCCATGAGCAGCACGTCGGCGTCCTGGGCGAGGGCGCGCGCGAGCGCCACGCGCTGCTTCATGCCACCCGACAGCTCGTGCGGCCTGCGCCGTTCCCAACCGTCGAGATGG
>Ga0209588_1000153_pt1 | contig 19767 bp, 19 predicted proteins | sample Rivendell_Oct201_10_FD_188351 | JGI IMG/M metagenome (GOLD analysis project Ga0209588, IMG submission 188351) | Vadose zone soil microbial communities from the Eel River Critical Zone Observatory, Northern California, USA -... | ecosystem: Host-associated > Plants > Roots > Rhizosphere > Soil ...
ATGCCGAAAACCAGGGAGATAGCGTAGACAATGAGCGCGGAGGAGAGCGCTGAGAGGACGAAGAATTTCATAGCGGCTTCGTTGGAATTCGGGTCGTTCTTCCTGAACGCTGTCAAGGCATAGGTGGGAATGCTCATCAACTCCCAGCCCACATAGAGAAGGATCAGATCCATTGAAGCGGCCAGGACGATCATGCCGAGGGTCGAAAGCAACAGGAGTCCGAAAAACGGCCCCTTGTTGGGGTCATCTCGCATGTATTGCAGCGAGGCAACGGTCACGAAGATCGCCACGATTAGTAGGACTCCTGAGAAGAACAGGGTAAACAAGTCAATTTGGAGTCCTCCGAAAGATACTGGCGAAGAGCTGGTGAATCCAAGCCACACCGTGGAGACCAGGGCCACAGCCAAACCTAAGATACAAACGAAGGGCGCGAGACCAAGCTTCGAATTTCTGAAACGGAGGAAGCCCGCAGGAGTGGCGAGTAACCCGAATATAGCTAGGCTGAGAAACGGGGTCAGTGAAAGCAGTGCCAACTTAGCTCACCGTGCTCCAAGAGCAACTATTGTTCCAACCCATTTCTCCACCGTTGGCGTTATCACACTCCCTAGTATTGGTGGAGGATATACTCCGAAGATCAACAACGGGACGAGAAATGCGATCAGAATCAGGATCGAGTGAAGCCGCAGTTCGTTCTTAGGACCAACCCCCGGGGTCATGGCGACTCGTCTTAGCATCCAGAGGAAGTATCCGACGGTGAAAGCCGGCGCGACGATGGCGATCGCGAAGAGATAGCTCACGCTAAGAGCTCCCTGAATCACAAGGTATTCGCTGATGAAATTTGCGAAACCAGGAACTGCCATGGCTGCCATCGAGGCCAAAAAGAGGAGTGTAACGGTCTGAGGCATCTTTCCTCTCAGACCCTTCAGTTCGTCGATATTTCTCGTTCCTGTATGGTCATGGATGTATCCTGACATGAGGAAGAGCATTCCAACTGCTAGTCCGTGACTGAACATCTGGAAGACTGCCCCTGAAACCCCTGCAACCGTAGCGGTGAAGGCTCCGAGGAGAACGTAGCCCATGTGATTAACGCTTGTGAGGGCAATCATTCTCTTGATGTCCTTGGCGACGAGCGCGACTGATGCACCATAGATCATGGTGATGAGGCCGATGGTTGTGAAGTAGGGCCAGAGAATATGCACCGCTTTCGGGAAAAGTAGCAGGTTGTACCGAATCAGTCCGTATCCGCCCATCTTGAGAAGCAAACCAGCAAGAAGGACGCTTACCGGTGCGGGAGCCTCTACATGGGCATCAGGCAGCCAGGTATGGAGCGGAAATATTGGAAGCTTTACCGCGAATCCGACGAAGGTCGTTATGGCCGCTACAAGCTGGAGTTTTGGATCCAGGATGGGAACCTTCACTACGAGCACGTCATAATCGAAACTTCCTGTCCACGCATAGAGAGCGAGAAAGCCGAATAGCATAACCGCGCTGCCGGAATATGTGAAAATGAGGAATTTCAGAGAGGCATATCTTCGACGAGGTCCGCCCCATATTCCGATGAAGAAGAACATTGGAATGAGAACGATCTCCCAGAAAAGATAGAAGAGAATTAGGTTAAGGGATGTGAAGACACCGATGATCCCTGTTTCGAAGATGAGAAAGAGCGCGTAGTACTCTGCGTGCTTGAAAGTAATTTGATCCCAAGATCCCGCTGCAGAAAGGAGGCTCAGAAATGTGGCTATCATGAGGAGTGGGAGGCTGATTCCGTCAATTCCTACTTTGTAATTGAGCCCGAAGGACCCCGCCCAAGGAGCGCTCTCGGAGAGCTGGAACCCGGCCTGACCGTATTGAAACACAAATAGAATTAGGATTGAGATAGCGAAAACAATGGCAGTGGTTCCTACTCCCAGAATCTTTGCCACTTTGGCGTTCTTTCTACCGAGCAAATATGTCGGCGCTGCCAGTACTGCTGGGAGAAAGATGGCGATCGAAAGTAGTCCGATCATCTTAGGTGGCCCCTACAACGAATAGCATGTAGGCTAGGAGGAGAATTATTCCGATGGCGAAGGCAATGACGTACTGCTCAGTTACTCCAGATTGTAGCTTTCGGAGGAAGTTGCTAAGCCGGGAGCCCCACGACGCCACTTCGTTTGCGGCTCGGTCTACAACCTGCGTGTCAAGCTGGTCGCTCGCCTTGGAGTAGTCCATGATATCTTGGGCAAACGCGTTGTTCAGCCGGTTCCAGATCCCCTGCTCAACGTAGGTGTAAAGTCCGCGGCTAGCCGCGAGTATGCCCGAGACGAAGACTTTGTAGTAGATGGCGTCGAGATACCATCGTTTGTAGAGGAATCGTTGGATCGGGTTCATGTCCGTTTTGAACTCGTAGGTTTTCTTGAAGTACAGAAGGTAACCTGCTATGCCGCCTGTCACTGCTACGATTGTGCTCACGGAAAGAAGGAGAAGGTCTGTAAGACCGGAAGTCGAGATGGTTGCAGCTGGGAGTTTGTAGAGGGCAGGAGTGAAAGTGCTCGCAATATATTTGATCAAGGGGCCGCTATAGAATGGGTAAGCAAGTCCCAAACCAAGACTGGCAACGGCCAGAAGCAAATAGGGCATTAGCATCGTGAAGCCAGCTTCGTGAGGATGCTTTCCACTCTCTGTCAGTTCCTCGGCGTGTTTGCTAGGCTTTCCGGCAAGAGTGATCCCGAGCATTCTGACCGTGTAGAATCCGGTGATAAATGCGGTAGCGAGTGCTAATCCATAGAGGATGTATTGTCCCCCGAGGAAGCTGACGGAAAGTATCGCGTCTTTTGTCCAGAATCCGCTGAACGGTGGGATTCCCATAAGAGAGAGCCCAGCCAGAAGCATCGACGCAGAGGTCAGCCTCATCGCTTTTGCCAAGCCGCCCATTTCGTCCATGAAACGGGATTCTGTGACGTGCAACACCCATCCTGCCGCAAGGAAAAGTGAAGCCTTGAACACGGCGTGGCTGAGAAGGTGAAATAGTCCTGCCGTATATCCGGCAAGGAAGTTTGCGCTAAGCCCTGCCACGCCGAGGGCAAGCATCATGTAACCGATCTGAGAGACTGTGGAGTAGGCCAAGACTTTCTTTATTTCTCGAGCGACTGCGGCTTGGCTCGCGGCTAGGACCGCCGTAAACGCGCCTATCCAAGCGATGACACCGAAGAATTGTGGCACTTGGTTGAACTGAGATAGCGCGATGAAGAATACGGGTCCCATTCTTCCAGTAAGGAAGACACCCGCCTTGACCATCGTAGCGGCGTGTATTAGAGCGGAAACCGAGGCGGGACCGGTCATCGCGTCCGGAAGCCATTCTTGCAAGGGAAACTGCGCCGATTTCCCAATCGGCCCTCCGAAGAACAGCAGTGCAGTGGGAAGCAGCAAGCCGAGTCGGGCTAGGTTCGCAGCCCAGCTCCCTGTGCCGCCTAGCTGTGTTACTAGCAGATTGTAGTTAAAAGTCCTCGCAAAAGCGTAGATTAGGAAGATCGCGATCAGCAACGCGATGTCTCCGATTCTCGTCATAATGAACGCCTTCATTCCTGACTTTGTTGGAGAATATTCTTCCGAGACACCTAGTGCTTTGTCGCCGGGGCTACCCACCCAGTATTGTGGCTCGTCTCGATAGAAATGACCGATCAATGCGTAGGAGCAGAGGCCTACGCCTTCCCAACCGAAGAACATCATTAGCAGATTGTCAGCGAGCACGAGAAGTAGCATGTTTCCGATGAAGAGGTTCATGAAGAACCAGTATCGCGTCATGCCGAATTCGCCCTTCATGTAGCCGACGCTATAGATCATGATGAGGAGGCTGATCCACGCAACTATGTTTGCCATGAAGAGGCTGAGAGGATCGACTAGAACTCCGGCGGTGATGTTGAGAGAGGGAATCCAGGCGACAGTGTAGTCTCCGGCCGAGACCGTGAGTGCCGTTACAGTCGCCAATACAGCAGCAGCAAGTGTGAAACCTACTGCTGCGATATCGCGAACTCTAGAGTGAATCTTCGCGAATAGCGGGGTGAGAAGGGCGCCTACTAGTGGCGTGACCCAGATGAGCCATGCGAGAAGAGAAGTGGCCAATTGTCTATGACCCCACTATGGCCCTTGCTGCTGAAAGCAGTCGACCGAGTATAGGCTCGGGATAGATGCCCAAGACTAGGGTTACGATGCTGAGTGTGATGAGAGGAAGGGTAATCGTCCACGGCGCTTCTTTGACATCGGAGGTATCCGAGTTTGGCGCTCCGAAGAAGATCTTCTTCATTGCCATCAGGGAGTAGCCTGCTGTGAGGGCTGTGGCGATAATTCCAAGGACAGCAATTACGAGACGGTATTCTGAGGCTGTATCGGAAGCTCTTACAAATCCACCTTGGAACAGGAAGAATTCGGACAGGAACCCGTTGGTCGAGGGAAGACCTGCGAGGGTTAGCGACCCTATGAATGCAGCGGTGGCCGTGATGGGCATTTTGCTGGCGAGTCCTCCAAGCTTGCTCAGGCTTCTCTCGCCCCGGACTTGAAGCATGACGGCGCCGACTACGATGAAGAGTATTCCTTTGGCGGTCCCATTGCTCACGTATTGAAACATAGAGCCGGAAACGCCGAACGAGTTGAATGCTGCGAGCCCGAACAGAATGTATCCCATCTGGCTGATACTAGAATACGCTAGCAGCCGCTTGATGTCATCTTGCACCAGCGCCATCGCGCTACCGTAGATCATTGTGATAAGAGCCCAGCCTGCGAAGAAAGCCGAAAAGGTCAGGAAGGATTGCGGGAATATTGTCATGACTATTCTGACGGTGGCGTATCCACCTATTCCTGTCATTGCAGCAGCTAGAATCGTGCTGATTGGCGTGGGCGCCTCGGCGTAGGCCGATGGGAGCCAGACGTGTAGTCCGAACTGGCCGATCTTTACGAAAAATCCGAAGCACATTGCTGCGACTATCCCTAGTCGGAGGGTTGTTGAGATGAGTCCGGGGGTCGCTGTGAGATTACCGATTACAACGTCCATATCGGTAGCGCCAGTCAGAAACGCGGTGACTAGGATCCCGACGAGGAGCACTAACGCTCCGACATGGGTCCAAATGAAGTATGTTAGCGAGATTCTTTCTTTCTCGCCGTAGCCCCATTCGGCGATGAGGAAGAAGGATGGAACGAGCATTATCTCAAAGAAGAGATAGAACTCGATCAGGTTCGTCGCTAAAACTGTCCCGATCATTCCGAGAGAGTAGAGGGCATAGAGGCTGTAGTACAGGCCATAGCGTCCGGGGTCGTCGCCTATTCTTTGACGCATGTATGGGACAGAGAAAAGAGAAACTAGGGCTGTGAGGAGGCTGATGATGAAGAGTATTGGAAGACTTAGGTTGTCGACTCGGAAGCCGAAGTTTCCGATTGGAGACCAAGAGTACAATTCTTGGTAGGTTCCTTGGTTGGATCCAGTTCCTTGAAGTGCGGCGTATAGTATGGTGATGAGCGGGATGAGAAGAAGGGCGAAGGAGACGAGTCCGGTTTTCTCCTTCAGCCGCCTCGCAAGTGCGTAAAGAATTGGAATGGCCAGCAGCGGTACGATTATCGCGCCGATTAGTAGGAGAGTCATTTAAGGTCTAACCTTTCAGCTTCGAAAGTTTCGAGAGATCTATCTCTGCATTCAGTCTTGAGATCAGGATGATTATCGAGAGCCCGACAGCGGCTTCCATCGCGGCCAGCGCAATAGTAAACAGCACTAGGACCTGCCCGGTAACTATGGGAGGATTACGTAGCCGTGCGAAGGCTATGATATTGAGATTGGCCGCGTTGTAGATCAGTTCTACAGAGAACAGAATCCGGATAGCGTTCCGCTTTGTCGTAAGACCGTAGATTCCAATGCCGAGGAGAATTACTGAAACGGCGAAGAAGCTTGACAGAGGCTCCATTTGTCACTGCCCTCGATCTGTCTTCGACAATACCAACGCGCCAATTACGGCAGCTGCCATCACGAGAGACATGAACTCTAGTTGTACTCCATAGTTCTTCAGAAGAGAAGTGCTGAGCAGATAGAGGTCGCAACCCGATCCGCAGGAGTCTTGTCCTGGAAAGGCCGTTGCGTTGGCCAAGGCGCCAGTCATTCCTAATAGTAAGGATACCAGAATAGCTGCGAGGAGCGATACTCGTTTGAGCCCGAGTGGCGTTTCTCCCATCTTTGGCCCGACGAGCATGACCGTGAAGAGAATCAGAACAACTACCGCGCCAATGTAGACCGCAATCTGAAACCAGCCAACATAGGCTGCGTCAAGTAGAAAGAATAATCCCGCAACGCCGAGGAATGCTATTCCGAGAGCCGCAGCACCGTAGACTAGGTCCCTTGCTTCGATCGCTAGGATTGCGGCGCCGATTGTCACTGCGGCGAAGGCTAGAAACAATAGGTCTGTCATTTTTGGGATTAGAACGTCGGGAGTCCTACGACCAAGAGGTAGGTTATGCCTATGTTGACTATCGCAAGCGTGAGGAGAGTTGTCCAACCCGCCCTGAGAAGCTGGTCTAGACGAACCCTGGGAAAGGTCGACCTTAACAACATTATCAAGACAATTATTACTAGAGTTTTCATCAACATCCAGAACAGCGGGGGAAGAAAGCTTGGTCCAAGGAAGCCTCCAAGGTATATTGTGGTGAAGAGGGCTGAGAAAGCGTAGAGCTTCACAAAGCCTGGGCCTTGGGCTGCGAGGAACAGGACCCCAGTATATTCTGCCTGCCAACCCATCATGATCTCAGACTCCGCCTCGGGCAGGTCGAAGGGTAGTCTTTCCATCTCCGCGACACTAGTGACCAAGAAGATGAAAGCTCCGAGAGCCTGGGGAATGATGAACCATCCAGTGGATTGGGCAGCTACAATCTGAGCCAAGTTCAGTGTTCCTGCCATCATAATCACTCCAAGGGCGGAAAGCCAGAGGGGAATCTCGTACGCTGTTTGTTGGAAGAGCGCTCGCAGTCCACCGATAAACGGGAATTTGCTATTCGCACTCCATCCCGCGAGAAGGACGAGGCTAGGTGACAGAGTGATGATTGCTAGGAAGGCGGGAAGCCCAACCTCGATGTTCGCGATTTGAATTCCTGGTGCGAATGGGATAAGCCCCACGAGGGCGGCTCCGATGACGAGCCCAGTGGTTGGAGCCATTATGAAGAAGAAGGCGTCGGAATTCTCTGGAACGAACAGTTCCTTGAATGAGAGTTTGATCAGATCAGCGAACATCTGAAGAATCCCGCCAGCTGGGCTTGCGTATAGCGGGCCGATGCGAAGTTGCACTCGGGCAGTTACCTTGCGCTCTAGCCATCCGAGGAGCGCGCCTATGATCGCGATCGAGGTTAGGCCTGGGAAGAGCACAATCATGAGGAAAAGTGGGCTTGTGACCATGTCAACCAGAGGTTGCAACGGGCCTAACATTGGCGCCAAGTCGGATGTAGGCTCCTACCAGTTCTCCCGATGATTGGCGAGGTGGAGTGCGTACCCTAGGGGAATCAAGAGCACGACCATGAAGACGAGAACTGGAAGGGACCCTGCTTCACCAAGAGCCTTTAGATTCAGTCCCCAAGCGAAAAGGAACATGGCGATGACGTCGTAGACGACGAACATCAGGAGGTATGGATAGTACTGGATGATGAACCGGGTCCTACCGGGTCCGGCCGCGATCTGGCCTGATTCGAATGGTTTCTTCTTTTCAGGGGTTGGTCGAGGATCTCGCGGTGTAACCAGGAGTCTTAGAACGATGATGAGAGCGACGGTCGAGACGAAGAGAAAACCAATGTAGGCTCCGATCTCCGGGATTCCCTGTGCGACCATTTTTTGGACCCGTGGCTCGATCTTCGAGCCACCGGGAGTTTAGCTATTATAAACGTTTGAGTTAGAGAGTAATTCTGCGCCTATTCCTTCCTCTTCCAAAGATAATCGGCGTATTCTTCGAGAATCTTCCGGTTTCTCAACCGTTTTACCTTCCTCAATGACCCTTTCGCCTCAACAGCATAATCTCTTGCGCGTTTTCGCGCAAATTCCAGAGAACCCGTTTTTCTCAGGAGTTGGAGGACTTGTCGGTTGCTGATGCCGTTGTTCGAGTTAAGTACGTCTGAGTTGTGGTTGGGCCGTGGCGCTTCATGCAGGCAGTGCGAAGTCACAATGTTCGGTCCTTTCAATAATTGCTCTCCCGAACCATTGTGGAAGTCCAGAACATCATCCTGAATCTGGAATGCCATTCCCCCCGACCTTCCAAACTTCTGCATACCAACGAGGTCCTTCCCGTCTACCCCGGCAATTGCAGCACCTATCCCTGCTGCGCTTCCGAACAATGATGCGGTCTTAAGATCGGCTATCGCTATACACTCGCTTACGCTCGCGTTCAGGTCTGAAATAATGTCTAGAAGTTCTCCCCTGCTAATGTCAACCAGAGTCGAGCCGATCATTCTCATTATTTCCTGGTTCTTGTAGTTCGACAAAAGCTGCACCCCCTTGGATGCCAGGAACAACCCTGAGGTCAAAGCCTTCTCATTGCTGAATGCCATGTGAACTGTGGGAGCTCCTCTCCGAACCTGATCTTTATCGATAAGATCATCGAAAACGAGGGTCGCGGCATGAATAATCTCAAGCGCTGCAGCTGCATCAAGCGCCTCGTTAGGGTCTCCTCCAAACGCCTTCGTTGATAGAACAACCAACAAAGGTCTACAACGTTTGCCTCCAGTCTTGAACATGTATTTGATAATCTGATTGGCCTCTTCTCGATCAAAATTCGTCTCAAGAGTATTGTCGATCTTTTCCTGAATCGGACCACGCCAACTCTTGAAGACCGGAGGAAACACACTCATTCAACCATCTTCTCGTTTAGATGTCACATAGCGATCGTCCACGCCCATATTTAATCGGTTGCAACACGCAAATTCATTCCTTGATTATCGGTATGTAGATGCCTGAAACAACCTTTATAGCAAAAGTTCCTGCCGCGAGGGCGCAAGAGAGAAAAAAATGGAAACGACACCAAAATCGCCAGAAACGCCTCCAGCCGCCAAGCCAAGGAACAAGAACTTGGTTCTGATTGGAATTGTAGTCATAGTACTAATCGTTGTGGGGGTAGGAGCATACTACCTCTTCAACGGAGGGACAACGACGCCCGGGACACCCGTGACGATCTGGGATACAAATGGCGCCTGCCTCCAAACCGCTTCGCCCCCTGACTGCGGATTCAAGACCTCAACTGGGTCGACAACACTCAACGTAACATCCGGTACCAAGGTCACTTGGACGAACGCGGGAGGATCCCCACACACAGCAACGAGCTGCGACCAGGCCCAAGTAACGACTTATGGCTCCACAGCCTGTCCGACCACCAACTCCGCGTCCGTGGACGCGTTTGCATCCCCGACTTTACAAGCAGGCAGCGGCACATACTCCTTCACATTCAGCAAGACGGGCGCATACCATTACTTCTGCACAATCCACGTTTGGATGCACGGTATCGTAAACGTACAATAGACCAAGATCTCCGAGCAAATTTTCCCCCTTTTTTTGGGGCTATGATCGGCTATAATCGGGCGAGGCACTCTCGCCTCATTGTCAATTAGTTATCGACCTGTCGAAATGCCTGAATCTCACTAGGGTACCGCACAATTAGTCACAAGGCTGGCAGAAGCCCGGCTCGCTGTCAAAACTGGCGCGATGACCAGAAGCGGTATCGAAGCGGCTATGAAGAGCCCTTGATACGCCGCAAGCGATGCGACGGATACCACTCCAGATTCACCGATGATCGTTGCGAAGAAAGCTCCGGTGCATGCTGGGCATGCGGTAAGTACTCCTAGGACTCCACCCATGCCACTGAGGAGGCCCGTTCTCCCGTTTGACCTGCGAGTGATGAAAGCGTTGGCTAACACGGAGAGGTTGATTCCGACAAGCCAAGACACGGTAAGAAGGAGGGTCAAAGTTAGGGGCGTTACAAGCAGTCCAAGATGCCCTGTCAGGTAAACGACGAGTTGAGGAATCTGACCAAGAGGACCGCAACATGTTACAACGACAGTAGATGGCACACCAACGCCATACAGGGTGGAGAAGTTCAAGCTGGGTTGATACACAATTATCCCGGAGAGAAATGCGAAGAAAATTGCATACCCGATTGCCGCGACAAGACCAACTCTAGCCGATAACCTGTCGCGGAGAACAAAGGTCAACGGGATGACTGCGGAATACAGAAGGCCTCGTCGTCCCTGAACCATAATCGGAGTAGTGAGAAGCCTGTTGACTCCGCTAAGGACCAATATGAGGCCTAAGAACAACGCTGTCAGACTCAGGTAACCTATGCTTTCCAAAATGGAAACGGATTGAGCGCTCCTTGACTGAATAATCGACAAGACGAGGGGATACGTCGCAGTGGGAGATAGAGCTAAGGCGATTCCGAGTGCAATCTTTCTCCACGAGACTATTGTGGCCGTGGCCAATAAGAGAGCCCCGAGCGACCGTCCATCAATGACCCACGTGCAATTGTATGAAACTGAGACTCATCAGAAGCGAGGCGATAACCAACCCGACCAAAACCCATGTCGAGAGTGACTTAGGCTCATACTTGAGATGCTGATAGAACATGGCAATCAAGGCGGCCTTCAGAGCAGCGAGTCCAAGAAGGATGCTGACGTATTCGCCATATGGAATAGCGCTTTGAACTGATGCCAGGTTCACCTCTATGTCCGTCCCGCCCACCAAAATCGCGAAGACGAGCAGATACATGTAAGTAGTGTTCATTCAATCACCTAGATGAGATAGAATAGCGGAAACAGGAATACCCAGACAATGTCGACGAAGTGCCAATAGAGACCGAAGTGTTCGATCGCATGATAGTCTCCTTTCAAATAACGACCTTTCAAAGTATTGACTAGCAAATAGACTGTCATACACATACCCGCGAAGACGTGGACTCCATGGGTTCCAGTCGTTATGAAATAACTTGTCGCGGGAAGACCATTTGCCACCGAGAATACCCCGCTCGATCCTAGTTCAATCCACTCGCCCGCTTTGACGTAGAGGAATGCAATGCCTAAGCCGAAAGTGCCCAGAAGGCTTGCGATCAGACCGTTGCGAGAGCCAATCTTTGCGCTGACGAGAGCCATTATTGCCGTAAGACTGCTCGTAAGTAGGATCAGTGTCATAGCGAAGCCGTTCCGAATGGTGAACAGGGTCCCGACGGCTGGCCAAGTAGGAGAGTTCGTCCGAACGAAGAAGTAGGCACCGATTAGAACGCCGAAAAAGATCACTTCGGCTCCGAGAAAGGTCCAAATCCCGAGCTTTACGTTAGGAACCTCTCTGAAAGGCCAGCTCTCTACGCGGCTCTCCTCATGTACAGAGAATCTTTCCCTGGAATAACCAAACAAGGAGATTACTCCCAAAATGGCTCCATCGAAGATCAAGGGCCAAAAGGGCTTGTAGCTAACAGGGGTCGGGCTGGTAGGTTGACCAATTGTGAGACCAAGGAAAAAGATGAAGGCGGCAAACGCCATAACTATTGGCCAGGGGCTTAGCCCTTCGAGGTGAGAGTGCGCATATCCGTTTCCTATTCGCGATCCATTTGGATAACCCGGGCTATTCCCAAAGTGGTAGGTTCCGTCCTCTGCTATCGCTGGGACGGTATCGAAGTCGTGGGGTGGAGGTGGAGAGGGGAGAGACCATTCCAAGGTCCAGGCGTCCCATGGATTGGGTCCAGAGGGTGAACCATGCCTCTGGCTCAAGAACAGGTTGAGGAACAGTAGTAGCTGAGCCCCTCCGAAGATGAAACCGCCTACAGTGGAAAGGAAGTTCAGTGGACCCCACCCGGTGCTTGCGGAGTAGGTTGCGATTCTCCGAGGCATGTCGAGTAGAAGGAACTGTGGGAAGTAGAGAATGTTGAACCCAACGAACGACATCCCGAAATGAATCCTAGCCAAGTTCTCATTGTACATCCTTCCCGTGATCTTAGGGAACCAATAGTAGAGCCCAGCAATCAGTCCCATGATGCTTCCTCCGACCATTATGTAGTGGAAGTGAGCAACGACGAAGTACGTGCCTCGTAAAGCGTGATCGAGAGCGACTGATGCAAGGTAGACTCCAGTGATACCTCCGATGACGAATAATGCGACGGCGCCCAAGGCGAATAGAGAAGCCGCCTTCAGTTTGACACGGGCTTTCACAAGTGTCTCGATCATGGCAATGACCATAACGTCAAAGGGTAGGGAGACGGCGATCGTTGTGACAGTATACAGTTTGGTGGATGTTACTCCGATGCCGGTCACGAACATGTGGTGGCCCCATACGATGAAACTGATGACCGCCGCGGCAATCATTGAGCCGATGATGTACTTGCTCCCATAGAGGGGCCTCCGAGCAAATGTAGGTATCACATCGGCGATCAGACCCAAGGCCGGGAAGAGAACGATGTAGACCTCTGGATGGCCGAAGAACCAGAAGACATTGTCCCAAAGCAGTGCTCCTCCCTGAATCGATGAAAAGTAGAACGTTCCAAATGCCCTGTCGACGTAGAGAAGTAAGACTGCGGCTAGAAACGATGGGAACGCGTAAAGCATCATGAAAATCGTGATGAGTATCGCCCATGGAAAAACCGGCATGTGTCTGAGCTTCATGCCGGGAGCTCGCATCTTGAACATGGTTACGAGAAAGTTCACCGAGCTCATTGTAATCGAGACAACAATGAGAATGAGGGCCGCTGCTCCAATGTTTAGACCAATGGAGGGGGTATACTGGACTGAAGTCTGAGGCGAATATAGCGTCCATCCGAGGTCTGGAGCACTGCCGAAGAAAAAGCTCATTATCATCGCAACACCGCTGAACAGGTAGAACCAGTAGCTCATTGCGTTCAGTCTGGGGAAAGCAAGATCTCTCGCCCCGATTTGCAGGGGAAGGATGTAGTTTGCAAAGCCGAACGCAAAAGGTGAGAGAACCCAGAATATCATTAGAAGACCATGGACGGTCACGAATTGATTGTAGAGATCGGGCGAAAGCAGGTTGTTGTTTGGAACGGACAATTGAGTTCTAAAGGTCAGCGCGAGTAAGCCAGCTGCTATGAAGAAGAAGAGTGATGTTACTAGATAGAGTACTCCAACCTCCTTGTGATTGGTTGTGAATAGCCAGCGTCTTGCTCGCGCCGGCACTATCTCGTCGCTCATTTTGTCACCGTAGCATTATGGTACCATGAAAGAAAGTCCGCGACTGGCATCACCTTCAAGCTAGCGGTCATGTAGTAGTGCCCGGTGCCGCAAAGCTCGAAGCATTGGATCGTGTAGGTTCCGTTGTGGTAAGGCACAAACCAAATAGTGTTGGTCCGACCAGGAATAGCATCTGTCTTGATCTTGAATTCGATGATCCCGAAATCGTGGAATACATCGGTACTAGTCACGTCCAAGACAACTGTTGAATTTACGGGAACTCTGAAGATTCCAACCTCTGGGTGAGGCTTAGCTAAGGGTACCGGATAGTTGAAGGTCCAATAGAACTGGTGACCGCTCGCTTCGAGACGGGGACAGCTCTGTCCTGCTGCCTGAGTCTGGTTGTAGGCGGGAATTCCGTAACACCATGTTGCAGGTGGCTCACTAGCGGGGAAGAGAACGTCCACGGCGGCGAACGAGGTGAAAATCAGAACGGCCAGCAGGATTGTTGACAGAGTGACAGTTGTCAAGACGTTTCTCCCATGGCCTCTGCCGAGGGGTATCCGACCTAGTCTTGGCGTGTCCTCGGGGTCTTGAGACGAGCGCTTGTCGCGGTACCTGATTATCAGGTATACCATCAGCGCGAAGACGATTAATCCAACGATGACGGCTAGGTCGGTGAAGATGCCGTAGAGATTGTCAAACACGATCTGAGTGTTGGAGACTGCCATCTTAGGGTCTCAGTTTTTCACCGGTTCCAATTGTTCGTTTTTAAAGCGTTATGCACTGACTGTAACGAGCACAATCACAGAAACTACCTCAGAACCGAACCAGATGAAACGCTGAATCCTCTCACCGTAATCGCGTTCAGTATGACCACAGCGAATAGTGCTGAGGCAAGAGCCAAGTGAGCGGTGGTTACTAGAGGATCCAGATCGGTCTTAACAGTCACCATGCCTAGCAAGATTTGGCCGAGGAGAACAAGGAAACTGATAGTTGAGAGTTGGACGATTCTCTTTTCCTGTCTATATTGCGTCCATGCGACTAGCGCGGTCCCAAGCACGAAAAGTCCAACGACTAATGTGAAAAGCCGGTGAGTCCATTCCACAAGGGCCAGCCCGTAATTGGCACTGGAAGGATTGGGTATCAATTGTCCGTTGCAAAGTGGCCATGAATCTGGGCCAGAACTACCGCAGGCCAACCCAGAGCCGCTGAAGACAACATACCCGCCAATGACGATCAGCAGGTAGGTTGACAGAGCAGAACCGTAGGCTAAGATGCGAAGGCCCGCGGGTGCCTTGAGCAACGCCATAGAGGTACGACCGAGCTTTGACCGCTCTTCGCTGCTATTTAGCCACTGACCATGAAGAATTCTTACTTTGACCTGAGAACCTCGTCGGTCATGTTTTCCAATAGCTGACCTGGATTCGTTCCTTTCACGACGCTACTGGAGACCAAGACGCCTCGGGTCCCAAGCTCAAGCGCCTTGCCGACATCCTCCGCAGTGCTCACCCCTGCCCCACACAGAATATCAACGGAGTCGTTGACCGATCGGATCCGTTTGATCGCATTTGTGATTAGCTCCGGCCGGGCCTTCGAAACGGCGACCCCAGTCCCTATGAGGTCTGGAGGTTCAATGGCGATCATATCGGGGCTTAAGGACGCGACAGCTGCGCTTACGCCGGGAGTATCGGTGCACACCACACTTGCAAGATCAGAGACCCTTGCCAGGGAGAGAATCTCTTCGATCTCTGAAATCTTAATTCGTCTCTCAGAATGGTTCAGAATTGTTCCCGAAGCTCCTGCGGCCTTGACCGCGTCCGCCAAGACATGACCCGTATAGGCTCCGGGCTTGATAGGGTCAATGTGTTGGCTGAAAACGGGTATCTCAACAGCCTCGGTCACGGTCTTCAGGTCCGTGAACTGGGGTGCCACCGCTATGGTTACTCCACTATCTCTCGAGACCTTATCAGCGATTTTGGCGAGTTCAACGCCCCTCTTGCCTGTGGCTTCAATGTAGGTCTTGAAGTTCACAAGTATGAGAGGGGTTCGGATCCGTTTTATTTGACTCAACCCCAGGCATTCCTAGGAAAGACCAGCACTCGTGCCTGAGAGCTCTTCAAATTCGGAAACCAGATCCTTGTTCCCCAAATAAGTGGGAACACGTTGCGAGATACTAACAGGTTCAACGTCGAGAATTCTCTCTTTTCCAGTACTAGCCTTCCCCCCGGCCCTCTCAGTTATGTACCCTATGGGGTTCGACTCGAACTGCAATCGGTACTTTCCATCAGGTGCATCCAGTAACTCCGGATATGCGAAGAACCCGCCGCTGCATAATACTTGATTGTAGTCGCCCACGAAAGAACCACCGTATCGGAACTTCAGTTTCTTCTTCTCAAGCTTGTCGGCAAATTCGCGAACCTTCGGCGTCCATTTATCTCTCGATCCTCCGATTCCGTAGACCGAGCCTTTCTGGGGCAGACGGTGTGGCTCTCCAGTTGAGATGAATTTGGATGCCCCAATTCCCTTCCCTGCTGGGGCGGCGAGATAGACACCGGACTTTGTTCCCACGACCGCTTCAACGTAGGGTCCGTAGAGGAAATAGAGCGCGGACAATAGGTCGCGGCCGGTCGCTGGGAGAGGCTTGTCATGATAGATTCCAATAATTGTGCCCATGAGATTGTTCGTCTTGATGTTCGACGAGCCGTCTAACGGATCCAGCGCAACGGTATACTCGCCATGATCGGCGTTCATTACCGTCTCCATCTCCTCGGAAGCCACCTGTCGAACCAACCCGCTTCTAAGCAACCTCTTGGTCAGAAGACCGTTAGACCAGACATCAAGCTCTGTTTGTTGATCCCCGTAAATATTCACCCCCTCAGTCATTCCCAGGGTCCTAGGAATCTCCCGCACAATCCTGAGGGAGAGTTCAGCAAGAAGCTCGACGAGCTTGCCGAGACTTCGGTCTTCAGTCTCAAGAAGCTCGCGCAGTTTCCGTGCGGCCATCGAGGACCTACTTCTTCAACGGGCTACGACAAGCTCTAATGCCTTGTCGACTGATCGGCCGTTGAAAATGATCTCTTTCAGAGCCGATGCCATCTTGAGCGGTTCTTGGTGTTGCCAGACGTTTCGGCCGACTGCTAGACCTGCGGCCCCGCCGTCCATCGCTCCTTTAACCTGGCTGAGGAATGTCTCGTCGGTTGGAGCCTTAGGTCCACCTGACATGAATACTTTGATCAATCCAGCTGCCTTAACCGCCCAGCTGAACGTTTCAGGCGACCCAGAGTACTTGATCTTGACAGCGTCAGCACCGACCTCAAGGCCGGCCCGAGCAGCATATGATACTATTTCGGGGCTGGTATCGCTCTTCACAGCCTCACCCCTCGGATATATCCAGGCTATGGCTGGAATCCCGTCGTCGTGAGCTTCTTCCTGAATCTCGCCAAACTCTTGTAACATCAGGCTCTCATGAGCGCTCCCCAGATAGATGGTATATCCCACGCCCTTCGCTCCCAAGCTGACGGCCTCTTCGACACTACAAACTTGGGTTGAGACAGGTTCGCCCTTGGGCAGGCTGGTCTTTCCGTTTAGCTTTACGATGAGTGGGATCTTTCCTGTGTCGTATTTTTCGGCAATACCTTTGTGGAGAACTAGTCCAGTAAAATCTCCCTTTGCCGCGATGTCGAGGATGTAGTTTGGATCGATGTTCTTATCGTTAAAGTCTGCTGAGGGTCCGTGTTCGAAGCCCTGATCATATGCGAGTAGCATCCCTTTTCCGTCTCTCAGAAAATTGCTCATGTTAGCCTTCAAAGATTCTCTAAGCTCAAAATTCGCTCTTCCCCACTTTAAACTAATCCTTGCCCACAAACTGGGTTCACCCGTGCTAAGGAAACCGTTATCGGACGAAGGAAATAATGGACCCCCATGTCCAAGCGCATCGTGATCATAGGGTGCGGCGTTTCTGGTACAACTGCCGCGTTTCACGCGCGGAAAACTGACAGAATTGCACAGATTGTTCTTCTGGGCGATGAGGAATTGCCCGAATACTCCAGGTGCGGCCTCCCCTATGCCTTCAGCCATGTCGTGCCGAGCCTTGATGCATTGATAGGTCATGACGAAGCGTTCTATGAGCAGATGAACCGGATAGACCTCCGCCTCGGCTGGAAAGTCACAAGCATCAACACGGAGAAGCGAAGTGTGGAAGCCATCAGGACTGAGGACGACTCGACCGAGACTATCGAGTATGATACGCTAATTCTCACGACAGGGGCACGGCCCAGCACAGTACCGGTCCCCGGATCCGACCTCAAGGGAGTGTTCACCGTCCGGACGATGAATGACATTGAGAGGCTGACGAATCATCTCGCTGAAATTAACGCTAAACGAATAGCAATCGTGGGAGCAGGACTTACAGGTTCTGAAATGGCAGAAGCACTGCTTCAACAGGGCATAGCTGTTCTCGAGGCAGAAATTGTCCCAGAAATTCTCCCTGTAATACTCGACCCCGACATGGCTTCGATCGTCAGGACACGCGCTGAGGAACATGGCGTTGAGTACCATCTTCAATCGACACTAGAGGCAATAATAGGCCTGACCGGTCGGGTTTCGGGAGTTCGTATATCCGGAAAGGAGCATTTCGTCGATGCTGTTATCGTGGCTGTCAGAGTGAAGCCAAACACCGAGTTGGCTAAGCAAGCGGGAATTATTCTCGGAGAATCAGGAGGGATCAAAACAGATGAGCGAATGGCGACCTCTGCAACGCGCGTATATGCCGCGGGCGACTGCATAGAAACCTACGACTTGATAACTCGTCGGCATGTCTTCTTCCAGCTTTCCACAACAGCGGTCCGACAAGCTTTGGTCGCTGGGATCAATGCGGCGGGGGGTAACGCAAGGTATCCCGGGTCGACGGGCGTGACGACTGTCAAATTGTTTGATCTAGAGATAGCTTCCTTCGGACCCACAACGGCGCTTTCGGAAAAACTGGGAATACACCCAATATCTGTCAGGGTGACCGGGTCTACTCGGCTTCCATACTACCCTGGCGGCAAAGACCTTACTGTCAAGCTTCTGGCAGACCCGAAGGATGGCCGGTTGTTAGGGGCTCAGCTTGTAGGTGAGGAAGGCGCGACTTTGAGAGCCAACTTCGCATCAATGGCCGGACAGTTGGGACTGACCGTAGAGGAATTTGAGCAGGTAGAGACTTGCTACTCCCCGCCACTAGCTCCAGTCTGGGATCCAGTGACGATCGCGGCCCAGGCATTGTTGCGGAAACTCCAGGCTTCCCGGGCGAAGTCAAGTCCACTTACTACGGTGGAGAACTAGGGAATTGCGAGTTCTCGTTTGCGACCCTATTCATGCTGATGGCTTGGCGATCCTCCGAGCATCAGGATTCCAAGTTGACGATCAGGCAGGCATCGACAAGGCAAGACTGGTAGAAATTATCCCGAATTACGAGATCGCAATTGTTCGCGGCCGAACAAAACTCGATGCCAATACGATCAAGGCAGCAAGAAATCTCAAGATCATCGGGAGAGCCGGAGTAGGACTCGACAACGTAGATGTCGAGGTGGCGAAAGCCGCGGGAATCCAAGTTTGGAACACTCCTGGAGCACCCTCGACCAGCGTTGCCGAGCTAACAGTTGGTCTGATGTTGTCGTTGCTGAGAAGGATTCCCCTAGCAGATCAAGAGATGAAGGCCGGTCGCTGGATCAAGAACCAGCTGATGGGAGAGGAACTGCAAGGAAAAAAAGTTGGGGTCATCGGGCGCGCGGGCCGGATAGGAAATGAGGTGTCAAGGATTCTTTCAGTGGGCTTCCAGGCGGAGGTCCTTGGCTACGATGTGATCAAGCCCCGCGGCGTTCCAGGACTCAGCTACGACTTCACAGAATCTATCGAAGAGCTACTGCAAAAATCCGAGATTGTCACGATCCACGTTCCTTACACTCCTCAGACTCACCATCTTCTAGATAGTAAACGGCTGGCGATGATGAGGCGAGGTTCCTACTTGATCAACACTTCTAGAGGGGACATTGTCGATGGTCCCACCCTCCTGGAACTGCTTCGGAAAGGCCAGCTAGCCGGAGCTGGACTAGATGTCTTCCACCTTGAACCACCGGTCGACGAATGGGAGAAAGCGATTGTAACCCTTCCAAATGGAGTGACCGTGGCAACCTGCCACATAGGTGCCCAGACCCTTCAAGCACAGCGCCGAGAGAGCGTGGAACTTGCGCAGAAGATAGTCTCCGAAGCACCGAAAACAACTGCACAAATAGCAAGACCGCAGCTCCTCGACAGCAGTGGATCCGAGAATCGCCCATAATCAGCCCTGATCTCGAATCTGGGAGGTCGCCCCGATGGCACGCTGCAAAACGTTCCCAAAAGGGCGGTAGACCCCATAGTTTCGCTATCTCACCAAAGCCCAGACCGTGCCCTGAATCGCCTGTCTCGCCCATTATCAGTGCCGGACAGGAAATGGTTTCTAGAAAATAGGGGGTCTTAGCGACCCAGCCTCGCGTCGCATGAATGGTTCCCTCGGACCCCTTTGAAAGTAATCAGGTCACGACAGGATAGCATTTCGGCTAAACTTCATCTACGGAGGATCTGAGCCCTTTGCAG
>Ga0209588_1000154_pt1 | contig 19698 bp, 17 predicted proteins | sample Rivendell_Oct201_10_FD_188351 | JGI IMG/M metagenome (GOLD analysis project Ga0209588, IMG submission 188351) | Vadose zone soil microbial communities from the Eel River Critical Zone Observatory, Northern California, USA -... | ecosystem: Host-associated > Plants > Roots > Rhizosphere > Soil ...
GGCGAACGACGCCGCCCACTTCCTGGCCAAGCCGCTCGTGCATGGAAGCATCTTCCGGTTCGAGGGCCGGCTCGCCGTGTTCGACTCCGCCAAGGGCACGGGCTGCTACCGCTGCCTGTTCCCGGAGCCGCCTCCTCCCGGATCCGTGCAGAGCTGCGCGGAAGCGGGAGTCTTTGGAGTGCTGCCCGGGATCATCGGCAGCATGATGGCGTTCGAGACCATCAAGTACCTCTTGAACATCGGCCGGCCGATGATCGGCCGCTACCTGCTGTTCGAGGGCGAGGACATGAGCTTTCGCGAGCTCAAGCTGCGGCAGAACAAGGCCTGCCCTCTGTGCGGCGAGAACCCGACTGTCGATTCGCTCATCGACTACGAAGCCTGGTGCGGCACCGCCGCGATGGAGCCCTCCGAAGCCCGGGCGAGCTAATCTCAGCTGGACGTGATCCAGCTCGACCGTTACGACGCCACCAGCCTGAACCGCGCCCGTGGAATCGTTCGCGACCTCGGGTCGGTGCTCGTCGCCTATTCCGGCGGAGTCGACTCCACGCTGCTGCTCAAGCTCGCCATGGATGAGCTCGGCGATCGCGTGGTGGCCGCGCTCGCGAGCTCGCCGGCATACCCGGAGTCGGAACAGGAGGAGGCGCGCGTGCTGGCCCGCTCGCTCGGCGCCCGACTGGTCGAGCTGTCCACCGACGAGGTGGAGCTCGACGCCTACGCCCGCAACAACCCGGATCGCTGCTTTCACTGCAAAGAGGAGCTCTTCGACAAGCTCGAGCCGGTGCAGCGCGAGCTCGGGCTGGACCACCTCGCGTACGGCGCGACTGCCGACGACGCGGGAGACCACCGCCCAGGCCACGGCTCGGCGGTCCGCCGGGGTGTGCGCTTCCCGCTGCTCGAGGCCGGCATGGGCAAGCCCGAGATCCGCGCCGCTGCGCGCGAGCTCGGCCTGCCGAACTGGAACAAGCCGTCGTTCGCGTGCCTTTCTTCACGCATTCCGCACGGCACCCAGGTCACCGTCGAGGCGCTGCGCAGGATCGAGGCAGCCGAGGCCGCCGTCAAAGCGCTCGGCTTCTCGCAGGTTCGCGTGCGCCATCACGGCGATGTGGCGCGGATCGAGGTCGACGGGGCGGAGATCCTGCAGCTCGTCGCGAAGCGCGAGCGCGTCGTCGAAGCGGTGCGCAAGGCCGGCTACAAGTTCGTGTCGGCCGACCTCGAGGGCTACGCGACCGGCAGCCTGAACCGGACCTGGCAGCCCACCACGTGAGGGGTCCCCGCGAACTCACGGCGAAGCCGCCGAGTTCGTGGGGGTTCTAGAGCTACCGATTGGCTGAGCGCGGCGTCGTGCTGAGCCTCGATGAAGGCACCACCGGCGCGACCGTCGTGGCCGTCGGGATCGACGGAGCGGTACGCGCCAAGGGCTATCGCGAGATCACGCAGCACTACCCGCAGCCCGGCTGGGTCGAGCACGACGCACTGGAGATCTGGTCCGCCGTGCAGGCCGCAGCGCAGGACTCCCTTCATCAAGCTGGAGCCAAGCCGGGCGACGTGCGAGCTGTCGGCATCACCAACCAGCGCGAGACCCTCGTCGCCTGGGATCGCAAAACTCTCGAGCCGCTGGCCCCCGCGATCGTCTGGCAGGACCGCCGCACCGCGTCCGTTTGCGATGCGCTTCGTGAGGCGGGCCACGAGGAGCGTGTTCGCGAGGTCACCGGCCTGGTGCTCGATCCCTACTTCACGGCGACGAAGCTCGCGTGGTTGCTCGAGCACGTCGACGGGGTCGCGAACGCCGCCGTGGGTACTGTCGACAGCTGGCTCGTCGCGCGACTGTCCGCCGGTCGCGACCACGTCACCGACGCGTCAAACGCATCGCGCACCCTGTTGTTCGACATCAACAAAGGCGAATGGAGCCAGGAGATGGCGAGTCTTTTCGGGGTGACGACGGCAAACCTGCCCCGCGTCGTGGATTCGTCGGGCGGGATCTCGACCACCGACCCCGCCACGTTCGGAGGCATCGCCGCGCCGATCGCCGGCATCGCCGGTGACCAGCAGGCCGCCCTATTCGGACAAGCCTGCACAACCGCTGGCATGGCGAAGAACACGTATGGGACCGGCTCTTTCGTGCTCATGCAAACCGAGGCGAAGCGCGTGGCGTCGAAGAGCGGCATGCTGACGACCGTCGCGTGGCGGCGGGCCGGGCGCCTCAGCTACGCGCTCGAAGGCGCGATCTTCATCACCGGAGCGGCGCTGCAGTGGCTGCGTGACGGCCTCGGCATCATCGCGAGCGCAAGCGAGGCGGGACCGATTGCGTCCTCGGTGCCGGACAGCGGTGGCGTCTTCATGGTGCCGGCATTCGTCGGCCTCGGCGCCCCGCACTGGGACGCGTATGCCCGGGGCACCATCGTCGGACTCACGCGCGGAAGTGGGCGTGCCCAGCTCGTGAGGTCGGCAGTCGAATCCATGGCCTACCAGACCCGCGACGTGGTGGAGGCGATGGAGCGCGACGTGGGGACGAGCCTGCGCGAGCTGCGCGTCGACGGCGGGGCGGCGGTGATGGACGTGCTGTGCCAGTTCCAGGCGGACCTCCTCGGCATCCCCGTGCGCCGGCCGCGCCAGACGGAAACCACGGCCTTGGGTGCTGCCTTCCTCGCCGGCCTCGGCGCCGGATTGTGGAAGGACGCCGACCTGGAGGGTCTCTGGAAGCTGGACAGGGAGTTCGAGCCGAGGATGTCGAGGGATCAGGCCGATTCCCTTCAGTCGCGATGGCGCGAGGCGGTCGAGAGAAGTCGAGGCTGGGCAAAACCCAATCGGTGAAGACCCGATAATCATGGCCTTGAGCACCGAGACGCCATCTGGACGCCTGCGGCAGCCGATCCTCTACGCCGACCAGCTGTGGCGTCAGCAGCGCTTTTTCGCGGGTTTTCTGGTCGCGGTCGGCCTGGTGATGACCATCCTTCTCATCTACCAGGGCCAGATCGCAAAGAGCGCCAACCTGATCTGGCTCCTCTACATCCCGAGCGGCCTGCTCTTGGGTGGGGCTTTCCTCCTGTACAAGCGGCGGAGCTACGTGGAGGCGGTGGATGGCGGGGTGAAGGTGTCCACCCTGCGCTCGAGCGTGCTTCTCGAATACGACCGGATCCGCGGGGTGAAGGTGCAGCCGCTCAAGCTCCACTTCCAGGATCGGCGCAGCAGGATGGTCGCGCCGATGATGAAACCGCTCATTGACAAGCCCGCCCTGTTCATTCGCCTGCGCGGGGCCGAAGAGGAGCTCGAGGTGATCAAGAAGCGGCTGGGCACGCGAATGATGTTCGAAGACACGATCGCCCTCCCCCTGAGCGACGCGGATGCAGTCGCGTGGGAGATCGGCTCGCGCTTGCCGTACCGCATGGGGCAGAACCAGGGCGGCCGCAAGCGCCACAAACGGCGGCGGTGAAAGGGCCTCTCGCACAACAGCTGGATCTGAGTCAACCAACCGAGGCCCCACGCGAGAGGAGCTACTTCGACCGCTGGGATCTGATCGCCCTGCTCGTGCTGACAGCCGTCGCGTTCGTCCTGCGTTTCTTCAGCCCGATCATGCCGGATTTTTTCGTCCATCCGTTCCAGGGCCCGGCGATCACGGACTGCGTTCCGAACACACCGATCAACCCGCAGGGAGACCCGGGCACGCTCTGCGGTCTCGCGTATCCGTTCAACCGCGGCTACCCCGACCAGAACAAGGTGCTGTCACCTCCCAACGGCCAGGTCTTCGACGAGATCTACTTTCCAGTCGACGCCCAGATCGACTTCAAGAACACTCGGTGCAGTTCGCACAGCATCTATTGCCCCTATTTCGACCCGGAGCCCCCGCTTGCCAAACTCTTCATAGGCGCCGGCATGTGGGGCTACGGTTGGTACCGAGCGACTTTCCAGGGCGCCTCCGGCGCCTTCATCGACCTTGGGTTCAACACCTTCGGCTGGCGCATCGCCGCGTGCATCTTCGGCACGCTCTGCATCCCGATGATGTACCTGTTCGCGCGACGCTTATGGTCCAACCGAATCTTCGCGATCGCCGCGGCGACGTTTGCCTGCTTCGATGGGATGTTCTTCATCCAGTCAAGGATTGGGATGATCGACATCTTCCCGATCTTCTTCATCCTGCTGGCGTACTTCCTCTACCTCGTCCATATCCAGAGCCGCACTCAGACGTCATCGCTCTTGTCGCTTGTCGCGCTCGGTCTGGTGTTGGGTATCGGCATTGCCTCGAAGTGGATAGTCCTGGCCGCGTTCGCGAGCATCGTCTTCCTGATGGTCGTCAGGGCGATCCGCCACAACGTGGACATCCACATCGGCCCGCCTGACGCTCCGTTCTGGTCGTGGGGAAGAGGCGAGGGATCCACGATCCCCGGTGGCGCATGGTGGCCCACTTACCTTGTGATCGCGCTCGTGGCGCTGGTGGTGATCCCCGTCGCGATCTATATCGCGTCGTGGTATCCGTTCTTCGCCCGCGGCCAGTTCCAGAACCTGGCGGATCTGATCGCGTACCAGAAAGCGTCTTTCGATTACCACGCGCATCTAACCGCGACGCACCCCTACGGCTCGCCGTGGTGGTCGTGGCCGCTCCTCGCACGGCCCGTGCTGTACTACGCCGAGTACACGAACCTGGGCGTCGACCACTGGACCGGCGAGGCTCTCATCTCGCGCATGTCGAATCTCGGCAACCCTTGGATCTGGTGGACGAGCCTGCCTTGCGTGGCGTCGCTGCCGTACTTCATCGTGCGGCACCGCAGCTTCCCCGCCACGGTGATCCTGCTTGGATTCATCACTCAGTGGCTGCCGTGGTCTCAGATCACCCGGGTGATTTTCATGTACCACATGTTCGGCGGGCTCATCTTCATGATCCTGGCCCTCGCTTTCGTGCTCACGAAGCTCGCCGAGCAGCTCCAATCGCGCGGCCGGCTGCTGCTGGTCTTCAACCATCTCGCGCTGGCGGTGGTGTTCTTCTTCTATTTCTACCCGGTGTGGACCGGGCTTCCCATCTCGGGTCCGGCGTATTTCCTTGGTCCCAACACCCCCCCGTGGGGTCCCAAGACCTGGCTCGTCAACTGCCCTACCAATCTCCGTCCTGACCAGCCGCAGCTTTTCTGTTGGAACTAGCCCCCGCACTGTTCCTCGCGGTGTGCGTGGCGGCCGGGTACGGCCTCACGTATCTCATCGGCCTCGCCCTGACCATCGAGGAGCGCATCGCGTTCGGCGCGGTGATCGGGGCGGCAGTCCTCACCGGTGTGAGCTTTGTGATCTCACTCGTGGTCCGCAACGTCACTGTGGTGACCGTCCTGCTGGCCCTTGGCGTCGTTCTGCTCGGGGGCGTCGTGTCCGTGGCGACGCACAGAATTCAAGTTCGTTCTGACTTTGCTGATGGGCGGAAGCGATGGCTGGCCTCGCCGCGTTCGCCTGGTCATCCGTGGCCGGCGGCGGCTGTGCTGGTGGTTTGCGGCGCGTGGACTGTCCACTTCCTGCACCAGGCCTACGTCTACTCGCCCAACGGCCTGTTCGCGGGCTACGTGAACATCTGGGGCGACTGGGCGGCGCACCTGACCTTCGCGGGATCGTTCGCCTACGGCCACAACTTCCCGCCCGAGTATCCACTTGATCCGGGGCATCGCCTCGGCTACCCGTTCATGATGGACTTCTTCGCCGCGAACCTCGTGCCGCTCGGGGCGCGCCTCACCTCGTCGCTCGTGATGACGAGCGGCCTTCTCGGACTCGCCTTTCCCGCGGTGCTCTACCTGGCCGCCCAAAGGTTTACTGGGGGACGGGCAGCTGCGGTGCTCGCTGTCTTTGTCTTTCTGCTTAGCGGGGGCCTCGGCTTCTACCAGCTGGTGGCTTCCATCCAGCACGGCGGGCTCGGCGTCCTGAGGCATCTGCCGCGCGAGTACACGCTCAACCGCGATCTCAATTTCCAGTGGCTGAACCCGGTGCTCGCATATCTCGTGCCGCAACGTTCCACGTTGTTCGGCTTCAGCCTCGTGCTCATCCTGCTGGTCGTCCTGTGGCTTGCTGTGCGCGGTGGATCGAAAGGCCGGCCGTTCCTGTTCTGCGGCGTGCTGGCGGGAATCATGCCGGCGTTCCACGTGCACGCTTACGGCACGGTCGTCGCGCTCGCGCTGTTCTGGGCTTTGCTTTTCAGCCGGCGTGCCCAGTGGTTCGCTTTCTTCATCCCGGCGCTGGTGATCGGGATACCAATCCTCGTGTGGATGTGGCCGCCGGCCAACACGAGCATCTGCGGCGATGGCCCGCGTGTTGGTGGGTACTGCATCGAGCTCGGCTGGCTGTCTTCGGCGGATTGGCAGCGCGACGGCTTTATATGGATCGGCAGGGACTACGTGTGGTTCTGGATCAAGAACACCTCGGTGTTCATCCCGCTGCTGCTGGCCGGTCACCTCTTGCGTACCTGGATCCCGACCGGGTTCGTGAAGTGGTTCACGCCGATGTGGCTGTGGTTCTTCGTCCCCAGCGTGATCGTGCTGCAGCCATGGGACTGGGACAACACGAAGTTCTTCATCTTCTGGGCGCTGCTGGGCGGCATCGTGGTGGGGGGAGTGCTGGCGCGGATGTTTCAGCGCGGACCCGGCATGGCGCTCGCCGCCACAGCGCTGCTGGTGCTGCTTGGACTGTCGGGCGCGCTGGACCTCGCGCGCGCGTCGGACTACAGCGTGAGCTCTGTGCAGTTCACGGACGCGGGCGGGCTGCAGGTCGCGGAATGGGTTCGCGTGCACACGAGCCCGACTGCGGTGTTCGCCGTGGCTGACGAACACAACAGCCCGATCCCGACCCTGGCGGGAAGGCGCGTCCTGATCGGTTATCCCGGCTGGCTCTGGACATATGGGATGCCGGATTACGCGGCGAAGGGTGCGGACTTGAAGCGGATCCTCACCGGCGATCCCTTGGCCCCCGACCTGGTGCGGAAGTACAGGGTCGACTACGTGATGATCGGGCCTCAGGAGATTCCGCACGGCGCAAGCCGCGCGTTCTGGGACGAGCACGGCAAGCTGGTGTACGACAAGGACGGGTACGCGGTTTACCAGACCATGCGCTAGGGGGCGGGAAGGACGATCGGCGGACGTTCGGACTTTTCGGGGGGACGCGGCAACGGTGGGTTTGTGCTCGTCTCGATCACCTGCTCGAGGTGCCGCGCGATCCGCTTCATCTCGCGGTCGGTGCGGTCGAGGCGGTTGACGATCTGCAGCAGGATCTCGTCCTGGTGCATCAGGTGGTTCATCAGCGCCTTGAGCTCCTCTTCGGTTTTGACGTTGAGCTCGTAGTCGTGCTGCGAGCGCATGCGCTCGCGGTCAGCCTGCCGGTTGAGCGCCATCAGCACGATGGAGACCCAGACCACCGCTTCGATAGTGAGGATGAAGTTGAGGAAGTAAAAGGGATAGCGGTCCCACGGCCGGATCAGGTTGATCGTGTTGAGAGCGATCCACAGGACCATGATGCCGGCCTGGGCCAGGACGAAGATCCAGGTGCCGAGGAGGCGGGCGAAATCATCGGCGATGCGGTCGGAGAGCGTGAGGCGGCGTTCGACTTCACGGTTGAGGTCGCGCACCGGGGGGTGGTCGTGCTGATGCTTGACGAGGTCCCGGGCGATGTCTTCGATTTCTCTGCCGATCGACATGGATCCTTCCTTTGGGGCTGCTGCGTTCAGCGCCTTTCAGCGGCGCCGTATTAGTCCTGAGTGCATAGCTTGGCTTAAAAGACCCATCACTGGCTACAGAAAGTAAGGTTGCCGGGGCGCGTCAGCGGTAGTCGTGAGATCGCTGGGTTGGTCTGGGCACGCCCCGGAGCGCCTCAATGTGGCTAGCGAGCACCGAATAGACGCCGTCCTGGCGCTGCATCACGCCGTCGATGACGAGGATCGGTTGACGGTTGGCAACCTGGCGGTAACGGTCGTAGACGTCGGGCTTGATGGTCACGTTGACCTGGCCGAACTCGTCTTCCAGAGTGAAGAAGCGGATCTTCTTCGCGGTCGAAGGGGCCTGGCGGGTGATGACGAGTCCGGCGACGCGGACTTTGTGGTGGTCGGGTATGGCCGCCAGCTTGTTGCTCTCGAGCGCCCCGAGCTGCTGCAGCTTTTCGCGGCAGAAGTGGATGAGGTGGTGGCCGGTGGAGAGGTCCGAGATCCGGTATTCGAGTTGGTTTTTGTCAAAGGCGTCGATTGAGGGGAGGTCGGGAGCGGTGCCGTTCAGGTGGAGCTCGGATTGTTTTTCAATGCCTCGTCGCAGGCCGTGGCCATGCCATCTCTCCTGCCAGCCCCAGAGGAGCTCACGGCGGGGTTGGCCGAGCGCGTCGAAGGCGCCGACCATGACGAGGTTGCGCACGGCGCGGGGCCCGACGGGTGCGCCGCGCAGCCGGTGGAGGAAATCGTCGAACGAGGTGTAGGGGCGATGAGCGCGCTCGGCGACGATCGCCTCGCGACCCTCCTCGCCGAGGTCGCGGACATAGTTGAAGCCGATGCGCATCGCGTGGGTCATGGTCTTAACAGGCTGGGTTGACGCTGCAGATACGCTGAGATCGGTTGGCCGGCGGGGGAGGGCTGGTCCGGTGGAGGAGGGAGGGCCCTCGGTGGGGTGTGCCTCGCGTCGAAACCCGCCGGAGCCTCCACTCGCGGGTATGCGGCGAACTTGAAACCCGCGGGAGCCTCCACTCGCGGGTTTGGCGGCGAATCCAAACCCGCGGGAGCCGGCACTCGCGGGTAATGCGCTTTCCGGCAGGGGTTCCGGTAGGCATCGCACGTCGGAGAGGTTGACGTCGACGGGAAGCACTGTTACCCCGTGGCGCTTCAAGTCCTCGACCAGGACGCTCGGGTGATAGAAGCCCATCGGCTGGTTGTTGAGCAGGCCGCAGCCGAACTCGACAGGGTGGTTGAGCTTGAGCCACGCCGTCTCGTAAGAAGTCCGGGCGAACGCTGCAGCGTGGGAGCGGCAGAAGCCATACACCGCGAAGCCCTCCACCGCATTGAAGAGCTGGTCCGCGACCTCGCGCGGCACGTCATTTGCCAGGCAGCCGCTGATGAAGTCGCCCTCGAGCGATGACATCTCGACTCGGTTGAGGTGGCGCGTCATCGCGCGCCGGAATCCATCCGCCTTGCTAGGAGGCATCCCTGCGACGTACATCGCGATCTCGATGATCTGTTCCTGATAGAGGATCACGCCGAGGGTGTCCTTGAGGATCGGCTCGAGCAGCGGATGCGCGTAAGTGACCAGCTCGCGCCCCTGCTTGCGGCGTATGTAGGGATGAACCGCGTTGCCCTGGATCGGGCCCGGCCGGATGATCGCCACCTCGACCACCAGGTCGTTGAAGGTCTGCGGGCGTGTGCGAGGGAGAGTCTGCATCTGCGCGCGTGACTCGATCTGAAAGACGCCGATAGTGTCCGCTTCCCCGCACATCTCGAAGACTTTCGGGTCGTTCAGCGGCAGCTGGTCGAGGTCGGGGCGCACCCCCGTCTTGTCCTTGATCAGCTCCAGGCACTCAGCCACCACCGACAGCGTTCGCAGGCCGAGCATGTCCATCTTGATCAGTCCCAGGTCCTCGACGTCGTCCTTGTTGAACTGGACGACGCGCCGGCCCTCCATCGTCGCCGGCTCGACCGGCGCGATCTCCACCAGCGGCTCTCCGGTCACCAGCATTCCGCCGTTGTGGATCGACAGGTGGCGTGGAAATTCGATGATCTCGCGGCACAGCTCCAGGAACTGCTGCCAGCTCTGCGGGCGCATGTCGGGCGGCGGCACCGCGTCGAGCATCGAGTCGGCAACATCCTCGGTGAACCATCGGTCCACGCCCTTGGCCAGCCTGTCGAGCAGCTCGGCGGAGAAACCCAGCGCCTTGCCCACCTGGCGGATCGCCATTCGCGGCTGGAACGTGACGACATTGCACACCATCCCTGTGCGCTCCCACCCGTACTTGTCGTAGATGTACTGAATCACCTGTTCGCGGTGCTCGGTGGAGAAGTCGATGTCGATGTCCGGCGTGCTCGTCATCTCCTCGTGCAGGAAGCGCTCGAACAGAAGGTTGTGCTCGATGGGGTCGACCCTGGTGATGCCGAGCACGTAGGCGACTATCGAGTCGGCCGCGGATCCACGTCCCTGGCCCGGGACACCATGCTCGCGCGCGAACCGCATGAGGTCCCAGTTGATGAGGAAGAACTCGGCGAGCCCAGTCTTCTGGATCACCTCCAGCTCCCGCTGCAGGCGGCGCGCGACCTCGGGCGTGATCGGCCGATAGCGGTCGCGCACGCCTTCGAAGCACAGCTTGTAGAGGAACGAGAAGGGCGTTTCGCCGGCGGGCACCGGGTAGCCGGGGAAGCGCACCTTGCGGAAATTGAGGTCCACGTCGCATTCCTGCGCGAGCTCCCACGGCGTGGCCAGCGCTTCGGCATGTCCTTTGAAGAGGGGCCGCATATCCGCCCCGCCTTTCAGGTGATGCTCGGAGTTTGGAAAGAGATGCTGCCGTGCCGCCTCGAGCGTGGCGCGATGGCGGATGGCCACCAGCACGTCATGCAGCCTCCGCCGCTCGGCGACGTGATAGTGCACCTCGTTGGTCGCGACGACCGTGGCTCCGCACCGTTTCGCCATCGCCGCACGACCCTCGAGCACCCACTGGTCCTCAGGACACAGGTGATGGTGCAGCTCGCTGAAGACGTTCTCTCGGCCGAGCGCCTCCTGCAGCCCGCGCAGCCGCTTCTCATCGTCGGTCGCGCTGAGATAGAAGAGGTCGCCACGGTGCTCGGCGACCTTCGCGATGGACGCTCGCGCCTCACCCTTGGGTTGGTCGGCGTGCGCAACGCTCAAGAGCCGGCAGAGGTTCGAGTAGCCGCTGAGGTTGCGCGCGATCATGATGACCTCTTCGCCTTCGACCTCCAGCGCGGTGCCGATGACGGGCTTCACACCGAGCTTGCGGCACGCCTGGAGGAATCGCACAGCGCCGTAGACGCCACCGTGGTCGGTGATCGCGAGCGCCGGCATCTCGAGCTCGGCCGCACGCATCGCCAGCTCCGCGGGATGAGAGCCGCCGTCAAGAAACGAGAAGTTGGAGTGGCAGTGCAGCTCGACGTACGGGTTCACTATTCGCCCCTACCGGCCTATGTTTGCTGCGTGGCCAGACAGGTCGAGCGGCAGTGCTCCTTTTGCGGCAAGCGCGAGGACCAGGTCCGGCTTGTCGCGGGCCCCGGCGTCTTTATTTGCGACCAGTGTGTCGCGCTGTGCTCCGAGATCCTTCAAGAGGACCCAAAGCCGGCCGAAGCCTCCATCGCCGAGAGCAAGACGAGAGTGCAGAAAATCATCGACGCGATAAGGCACAGCTACAAGACGTAGCCTGGCGACAAAGATTGGGGATTGCCAACCTAGCGAAGGGCGCGATACGGTAGTCGACGGCCCCGAAGGAAACGTGCGAGGGATCTGGTGCCAGCCGCAAGGCAGGCGCCGGAGCCAGCGAAGCGAGCCGGCGGGGTCATTTCTTTTCCTGACGTTTCTCTTTCTGAGGAGGCTGCGGCCATGATCCCCGACGATGAGTTTTTGCGCGCCTTCTTCGGCCTCACGCTGCCCAGCTCGGAGTTTCGACACCGCGATCATCTGCGCCTGGCGTGGCTGGCGGTCCGGCGGCATGGCGGCGACGTTGCGGAAGAAGTTGTGGCCTCAGGCATCAGCCGGTTCGCGCAGCACAACAGTCACGGCCCCCTCTATCACGACACCATGACCAGGTTCTGGGCCCGGCTCGTCGCCCACGCGGTGTCGGCGCGGCCGGAGATCTTGGATTTCGACGAGTTTCTCGCCGCGTATCCGCTCCTGCTCGACAAGAACACTCCAATGCGGCACTGGAGCCGTGAATCGATGTTCGCGCCGGAGGCAAGGGCTGCGTGGCGCGAGCCGGACTTGGTGGCGCTGCCGTTCTGACGGATCAGTCATAGACCCGTTCCACGAACCACTTGTCTTCGTGGAGGTCGTGGTACAGCTCACATAGAAGGTTGCTGTTCAGCAGCGCCTTCCAGTACTCGCGGATCACTGGCTGCTTCCACCACTCGGTTTCGACCTTCCAGCGAGCGATCGGGTCGATCGACCCGCTTAAGGCGCCGGTGATGAATGCCGGCGTGCCGTCGTCGCTCAGCGTCACTTCGACCGCGGCAGGCGGGGACAAGAGGCGCGTCACCGGAAACGTTCGCTGGCGGCTGGCGTTTGAATGTGTCGATGCGAGGCTGGCCGGCGGCGCTGATCGTGCTTACGCTCGCCTGCAGTCCGGTTGCGCAACCCACCGCTGGAAAAAGCACTCCCAGTCCCAGCCCGTCCCGGAATCCTATTCCAGGTGACCTTCCGCTGAGCTCGGTCTCGTTCACCTGCCGGCTCCCAATTTTCAATTCGCATGACCCAAGCGCTGTGAAGAACGCCTTCATCTCTTTCCCCTCGCGCTCGGTGACCATCGATCCCTCCGGCAATGGCGGCTTCTTCTTCGACCGCGCGTTCTCCAAATGGCTGCCGGTGAGGCGCGAGGCGGTCTCCCCAGACGGAACCCACTACGCCTCGGTGCTCCCTGATTTGAAGCAAGGCCTGTCGATCGTCCAGATCGTGGACGTGGCCAGCGGCAGAGAGGCGGGATTTCCGATCGACCGCGCGGCGGATTTCGGAACCCGGGCAGTCGTCTTCGACTACGCGACGGAGGGCATCTACCTGGTCCAGGCGCTCGATGGCCCCATCCCAGGCATGTGGCTCTTCGACCCTTCGACCGGATCCATTCGCGTCGTGACGAAAGTCCTGGTTCAGGTCAGCGGAGGCGGCGGCATCTTCTGGTTCGGCGCTCTGAATTCTGCCGACCCAAACCCGGTCCGCGGCCGCGTGCGTGTCGAGTCCAACCAGATCTGGCGGCTCGACCTCAATGCCGGCAGGGAGATCATCTGGGTTGATCGACCTGGAACCGGTCTCAATGTCATCGGGATCGACGCTCACGGACGTCCGCTGACCCGTGCCCTCCGCGACGCCATCAACTACCCGGACCCGGCCGCCGAGCTCCTCCTTTCCGTTGAGGACGCAAAACAGCGATCCATTCACAAGGGTCCGATCGCCGCCAGCCTGTCGGGCGGCGTCACAGATGACCATGGTGTCTGGTTCGGCAGCCCGCAGGGCATCTACCTCTACTCCGATGCAGGCGGGCTCCAGAAGGTCTCCGACCAGCCGGGCTATCCGGCCAACGGCTGCTTCTGATTCCAGCAGTCGTATCACGCGAAGCGCTGCGAGGGGAGTGGGGAGGAGAGGAGATGGGGCCGCGGCATGTACACCACCTCATCGCCATGGCGTTCCTGCAATCGCTCGAGCGCGGCGGCCACCTCTTCGCCGTTGCCGTCCCCGCCCGCCCACAGCCGCAGCTGCCGCCGCCCAGCTGATTCGAGCACCGGCAGCTCGATCCACAGCTCGGTGATTGGAGCGTGCGGCTGCCACTCCTTGATCCACGAGCCGATCAGTCCGAACAGCTCGGCAGCGCTGCTCAGCGGATGGCGCACGAAAGAGTTGCGCCGCTCCTGAGAACCATCTTCGAAAAAGAGGCGCACTCGGATGTTCTTTGCGCCGGCTCCACGCAGGCCGAGCTCCTCGGCGAGGTCGCTGCACAGCGCGCGCGCGACGAACAGCAGCGCCTCGCGGTCTTCGACTGTTGACTCGAACTGCCGGTGTGCGCTGGTGAAAAGCGGAGGGCGCCATGGCGTGAGCTCGTCCGGCTCGAGGCCTCGCGCGAGCAGAACCGCATGGCGTCCGGCCCGGCCAAGCTGGCTCTCCAGCTCGCGCGGCCCCATCGCCGCCACGGCGCCTAGCGTGCGAAGCCCAAGAAGGTCGAGGCGTTCCAGCTGCTCGGCGTCGAGCGGAAGCTCATGAAGAGAAAGCGGAGCGAGGAATGCGCGCGCCTTGTCGACCTGCACGAGGCGGCCGGGCCTCGCTCGCGCCGCTGCGAGCCGGGCGGAGAAAGGGCCGGGCGCCAAACCGAGTCTCGGCTCGCGTCCGATCGCTGTTTTCAACCGGCGTCGAGCTTCGCGGATCGATTCGCCTGGCTTGGGGACGCCGCTCACGTCCAGCCACGCGATGCCTTCGAGGCGGACCTCGACCGTCGGCGCGAGGTCGTACAGCGCGGAGGAGATCAGCTCTCGGAGATGCGCAGCCGCTTCGGGGTCCGGCGGAAGAAAGGTTGCTTGTGGGCAGAGGTGCTCCGCCTGGCGCAGCGCCATCCCCGGCGTCACGCCAAATGGCATCGCCTCCTCGGAGAGCGCGACCACATGCTCTTCCCAATGTCCGACCACGACGGGATTTCCGTACAGGTCCGGGCGTCGGGCGAGCTCGAGGTGGTTGGTCAGACCACAGCAGATACGCACTCGAGCTCCTTCAGTGAAGAAACGTCGGTGAGATGGACCTGGTGATCGAACAGCGGCTTCGCGCCAAGCGGGTAGCGGATCTCCAGCTCGGTTTCTCCAAGCGGAGGGGCCACGCGATTTTTCACGCAGCGGGCGGAGGCTCGAAGCCCGACGAGCTGCCCGCGTTCCCAGATCCAATCGGTTCGCGAAAGGCCGACGCTGAAGCTCGAGGCGTGGGCGAAGGCGCGTCCGGGTGCATCGATCACACCAACCATCACCGTGCCCGAACGGTTCGCCCCCGACTCGAGCGGTCCCAGCCAGTGCTCTGGGATCTCCCCCATTAAAAGGATGAAGCCCGCGCCGGCCTTGGCCAGCGTGGCAGTCGCCTCTCCGGCGATTTCAGGAGCTGGCGCGCGGACCACTGTCAGCGCGCTCAGCTCGGGATAGAAGGGAAGCAAGGTCCAGGGATCGAAACCTGAGTTGGTGTCGATCACCATCGCGTGCGCGAACTCGCGGGTTGCGCCGGCGAGCAGCAGAAGAGCAAGCGTGGACTTGCCGCATGTTCCGCTCCCCGTCAGAAGGGTGAGCCGGCCGCGCGGCAGTCCGCCAATTCCAGTCAGTCGATCGATCGGAGTCCGGCTGGGCCAGGGCTGGGGGGGCGGCAGCTCCGCCGCCCTCGTCAGCGCCTGGCTGCCGAAACGGACCCGAATCGAGTTGATCGCACCATCAAGTGGCATTTCCTGCATCTTTGGCCGCCTCGGAAAGAAAGACGCAGGGGAGAAGTGGAGGCACGCAGACCATAGCGAACAAATGTTCGCAAGTCAAGCAGTTAAGGGAACCTCGGTCCTAGAGCTTTCGCGCTCGAATTTCGATAAAGGAAGGAAAGAGCGTTTCCAGGTGGCCGTCACTACCAGGTTTGGCTTTGAGGTCGGGCTCACCAGGCGAGTATTCCCATAGGCCGTCGACGACCATTCCACCTTCGACGATGCCGTTGACCAGGGTCTGGACCGTATGTCCGAACTCGATGGTGTGGGCTACCACGCGCGTCCGCCCAAACTCCCACGTGACGTCCGCTTCTTTCTTATAGGGCATCGCCCGATCGTCGAAGTAAGACAACCGCGGCTTCCACCCGCCATCTGCGTAGCGGCCGTACAGGCGGAGGGTCGTGGGATGCATGGTCGTCGTCTGGTAGGTACCTCCAGGCGCAAGGACCCGACCCACTTCGCGAAGGACCTTGCGCACGTTGCGGACGAAGACCAGCGAATGGCACTGCCACACGACGTCGAATGAGCCGTCCGCGAACCGGGAAAGGTCGGCCATGTCGATCCGGGCGGTTTTGATCGACACACCCTTCTGTCGGGCCAGCTCCCGGGTGGTCCGCAGCTGGATCGCCGAGATGTCGACGAGGGTGGCCTCGGCACCGAGCATGGCGAAGATGACGGCATCCCATCCTCCACCCGCTGCGAGCGCCAACACTCGGGCGCCCTTCAGGCGAACCCCTTTCAACCGTCCGTCCGGATCGAGAAAGCGTCTGAGGGCGGGAAGCGACCGCGGCGGCCGTCCCTGCGGCCTTGTGTACGGGATTCCAGCTCGGGCAAGGCGATCCCACATGCGCCGGTTGTGTTCTGTGACGGACGAGATTCGCACGGATGCGAATTATCCGGGAGAAAAGAAGGGCGCCGGGGCTCCACAGAACCCCGGCGCAGAAACGCGAACTAAAAAACGATTGAAGAAGTTACTACTTCTTCTTCTTGGTGGCCTTCTTGGCGGGCTTCTTCGCGGCCTTCTTCTTCGCTGCCATGTTGCTACCTCCTTCTACTGGTGATACGGACCCGAGGTTCCATTGGTTTGTTGGTGTCCGCGTTTGGTGAGACGTGATTAACGATCTCTCCTACACGTACCTCCTCTGCAACCCCACGGGTTTCGCCGCGAAGCCTCAATGACGAGAACTCCGAGACGTTGGCGGTTGTACGAAATGACACGCTGACTCGCGTCGGGTCCGTCGCCTCTGTGGTGGCAACCACGAGCAGCATCGCCATACAGGTGCTGTGATACCTGAATGCACCCACTCACGTCAATGGTTCGGAAGAAATATTTTTTGCGACGCGGCCGGAACTTTTTGCGATGAAGGACCATCGCGATGTCCACATCATCGGAAAAAAACTGCGACGATAGAAAAATGCGAGTGGTCCTCGGTCATGGTGCATCGGGCAACGCAGCTTCGATGAAGCCCTATGTGGTGGGCTTCACGCGTCGCGGAATCACCGCTGTCGCTGTGGATTTGCCCAAAGGAAACGCAGAGCGAGCGGTTCCCGTCTTCATCAGGACCTCGGGCCGAGGACATGAGGTCGTCGGCGGCGGTCAATCCTTCGGTGGAAGGGTCGCGAGCATGGCCGCGATCGAGGCGGACTTCGGTGGCCTCGTTCTTTTTTCGTATCCGCTTCACCGTCCTGGCCACACTGACGAGCTCCGCACCGAGCACCTGCCTTCGATTCGCTGCCCGACCCTCTTCTTGAGCGGCGATCGCGACCCATTCGCCCGCATCGAGCTGTTGAAAGAGGCGGTGAAGCTCGTTCCCAACGCGCAGCTCGAAATCTTCAAAGGCCAGGGACACGGTCTCCTCGCCGTGCTCGACAAAGCACTCGACGTGGCGGCCGAATTCATCCTCACGAACTGCAAATGACAGCCTCACAGCACATGGTCCAGGCGAACGGCCTTCGTTTTCGCACCATGGTCGACGGGCCGGCGGATGGAGAGATGTTCATCTTGCTTCACGGATTCCCCGAGGGCGCCGAGTCTTGGACCAAGCAGGTCGACGCGCTGGCGAAGGCAGGCGGTCTCGCCGTCGCGCCGGATCTCCGCGGCTACGGACTGAGCGAGGCGCCGGAGGGTGTGGATAACTACACGATCGATCACCTCGTCGAAGACGTCGCCGGGATCATCAAGGCGTTCGGCCGCTCAGAAGCCCATGTCGCAGGGCACGACTGGGGCGCCCTGATCGCGTGGTTCTTCGCCGGACGGCATCCGGAGATGACGAAGACGCTGACGGCGCTGTCGGTCGCGCATCCTGCGGCGCTGGCCGAAGCAAGTCGCGTCGACGAAGAGCAGCGGGAGAAGTCCCGCTACGTCGCGCTCTTCCTCATCGAGGGCAAGGCCGAGCACGTGCTGGCCGATGAGGACTACAAGCGCCTTCGCGGGATGTTCGCCCTCGGACCGAATCCCGACGCGGTGCCCCGGGCCATCGTCGACCACTTCACCCGTTCGCTCAGCCGGCCCGGCAGGCTGACCGCCGGCCTCAACTACTACCGCGCCAACCTCGGCGCGGGAGGTGGCGCCTGGGCGTCCCTCACGCAGGAGCTGAAGATCACGACACCGACCACGCTCTTGTGGGGCGCCGAGGATCCGGCGCTCGGAAGGCGGGCCGTTGAGGCCACCGCGCAGCGTGTCGAGGGCCCATTCAGGCTCGAGGTCCTCGAGGGCGCGGGCCACTGGCTGCAGTTCGAGCGGCCGGACGAGGTGAGCCGCGCCCTCGCACGCGCCGCCAAAGATTATTAAGCTTGCGGCGGTGCTGAACCGGTCCGATCAGAATCGGCGGCAGGGTTTGCGGCGTCTCGATGACATTCTCGAAACGCTCGAGCAGCTCAATCTTCACGACAAGACGGAGCTGCCCGATCACGTGGCGGAGGCGCTTGTCCTGCTGGGCATCGACGGGCCCCACAGCATCCCCGTCCCGCAGCTCATCGAGAAGGTCTGGGCGATGCAGCAGCCCTACCTCATCACGATCGTGGTCGAGCGCCGCCGCCGGCGCCGCCGCAAGGTGGCGACCAACCCCGGCTTGCCCGAGACCGGCTGAGACCAGCTGAAACCGCGCGACTGGCTCGAAGTCTTTCACCGCATCGGGGCCGGCGTGCGCGAAGCAGTGCTTCCGATTGCCGGCACCGACGCAGGACGCGTGCGCTTCGAGGTCGGCGCCGGCGGTGACAGGACGCTGGAGCTCGACCGCGCGGCGGAGGCGGTTGTCTTCCAAGAGCTGGTGGCTCTTGCCGGGCGCGGCGAGGCGTTCTCCGTTCTGTCCGAGGAATCCGGGCGGCGCAGCTTTGGCTCCGACTACCCGCTGATCCTCGTCGACCCGGTCGACGGCAGCCTGAACGCCAAGCAGGGAGTCCCGCTGTTCGGGCTCATGCTCGCCGTGCTCGACGGCCCGACCATCGACGACACCTTCGTGGGCTACGTCCTGAACATGAACAACGGCGAGGCGTGGACAGCGATCCGCAAACAGGGAGCGTGGCGCGCCGGCGCGCCACTTCTGGTGATCCCTCGAGAGGATCGCAAGCGGATCCAGATCCTCGGACTGGAGAGCTCGCCGCGAGCGATCACGGTCGCGCGACCGCTGGTGGAGCGCTCGAACAAGATCCGCATACTGGGCTCGATGGCGCTCTCGATAGCGCACACGGCCGCGGGAGGCTTCGACATCTTCTGCGCGCCGATGCCGGTGCGGGTCTTCGACATGGCGGCAAGCCTGCTCCTGCTCGCCGAAGTGGGCGGAGTCGCGACTGACCTGCGGGGCAATCTCATCGGCCCGCTGAACGCGTCCCTCGACAGCCGGACCACGCTGCTCTGCGCGCCCACACGGGAGCTGCACGACGAGGCGCTGACGTGTCTCGGTACTGTTGAATGAGTGCGCTCTCTTCTGAAAGTGCGCCCTGCGCGCGCCTGGCTGCGCGCCCGGCTGAATGATCTTCACGCCAGACCGCACCGCCTTCGTCGTGCTCAGCTTCGAAGGCCCTGACCTATACAGCCAGGCGGGAGGTCTTGGAGTTCGCGTCAAGGGCTTGTCGCGCTCACTCGCGAGGCGTGGCTATGACACTCACCTTTATTTCATCGGCGACCCCGACCTCCCTGGAGAAGAGATCCTCGAAGGAGGAAAGCTCCACCAGCGGCGGTGGGGCCAGTGGATCTCCGCGCAGCATCGAGGCGGTGTCTACGACGGGGAAGAGGGCAAGATCCGCGACTGGAACCTGAGCCTTCCCCCGAACGTGATCGACAAGGTCATCGCGCCGGCCGCCGCCGCCGGCGGCTACGTGGTGGTGCTGGGTGAGGAGTGGCACACGTCGTGGTCGATGAGCCTGATCTCCGACATGCTCTACCGCCGCGCCCTTCGCGACCGCGTCGTGATGCTGTGGAACGCCAACAACACTTTTGGCTTTCACCGCATCGACTGGGCCGCCCTGACGCTGGCAGCGACGCTCACCACGGTGAGCCGCTACATGAAGTTCGAGATGTGGGACTGGCACCAGAACGCGATAGTCATCCCGAACGGCATCCCACGCTCGTCCATCGCC
>Ga0209588_1000155_pt1 | contig 19577 bp, 17 predicted proteins | sample Rivendell_Oct201_10_FD_188351 | JGI IMG/M metagenome (GOLD analysis project Ga0209588, IMG submission 188351) | Vadose zone soil microbial communities from the Eel River Critical Zone Observatory, Northern California, USA -... | ecosystem: Host-associated > Plants > Roots > Rhizosphere > Soil ...
AAGGTGACGTGAGTCACACCCTGCTGAACGAGGACGTCGCGGTCGAAGCGCGCCGGGGCATTGGGCCCCGCACCGTCGCGAAGGATCCGATTGCCGCTGATGCCGGCGTTCAACACCGCCATCGTCGGCTGATTTTCGTACAAGCGGACAGCCAAATGATCCGGCCACCGGTTGTTGGTGTCCGGGGTTGAGCGGGTGCCATCGGTGATCGAATCCCCGAGGGTGACCACCGCCCTGTAGGGCACGGTCGGCGTCACTTCCACGCCGGCGAGGAAGTACCGGGAGGTGGTCGTCATCGCCTCGGGAAACTGCTCGTCCGCGGTGTAGTCGCCCGGCCCCGAGATGTAGGACGTCTGCACTCCGGTACCATGCACGGTCGATCCTCCGGTGTCCGTCGGGAAGTAGATGCTCACCGCAACGTCGTCGAAGATCCGTGTTTCGAGATCCACGGGATCGCTCAACATCGGGGCGCCGGCGGGAATGTTGACCGAAGTCGCTCCGCCAAACGTCAATACCCGATCCGTGCCGGGCACGATCGAAGAACCGCTGGCGCGAATCGCCACGTGCACTTCACCGATCGGCAGCAGACCGGTGCCGAAGAGATTCGTCAGTCGCACCCGGATCCGAGTGCCGGGAATGCTGATGTGGACGATCTCCCGGATCGTCTGATCATTGAAAGTCAGCGTCGAGGCCATCACCGGAGGGGCATACCAGGTTCCGGTCCACTCTCCCGGCGTGCCTGCAAGGCTCACCTCCCCGACCATCAGGCCGAGCGACGCAATGAAAACAACCACCTGCCTGTGCTGTGTCAAAGACAAGTCTCCCCGTTTCATGTTGTACCTCCCATTGATGAAGCGTTTGACACGACTTGCGAGTCCAAAAGCGACTGGCGCCGGTCGGGCCGTTCTCCTGATTCCAACCTCACGGATCGTTCGGTGGGTGGATTAAATCGCCTCGAGAATTCCTCGATACACTCTATTCGACGTTGAGATTGGAATAACGCGCTTGGCCCGGGTCGGGTGAGCCATCCCCGAAGGTGTTGGCCGCCAGCAACACGTTGACCGAATAAAGTGAAAACAGCCGGGCCGTTGCCGCTGCCCCCTGTGGTGTCCATGACGAGCCATCGGGCGAGGTCTCCCACAACACGACGCCGTTGTATTCGCGGATGCGCCACAGCGCATGTTGGCTGGCCGAGTACGGCAGGGGCGCCGCGACGGTGCGCGCGCCGCCGACGTAGTAGATTCCGAGCAACATTCCGTTCTCGTACCGCCACTCCAGCGCATTGTCCGAATTCACCTGGATCGAAAAGACGTTGTTGACGCCGCCGAAGCCGACGACCCCATTGACCTGGACCGTGGCCTGCCCACCGGTGAAGTCATAGAGGGAGTTGCTGGAGACGCTAATTGTCGAGGTTCCGGTGAACGGGTTGGGTGAAAGCGTGAGCGTGCCGTCGCCTTCGACCGCGGTTCCCTCGGTGGCCTGCACGCTCCACAAAGTCGAGTCAATCTCGTCGCCGGCGAATGAATCGACAAGCGGAAGTGGTCGGAGCTCGACCTGGCGGCAAACGAAGTTCGCCGCGTCGTCAATGCTGCCCCGGCCCCGGTAGCGAGCCTCCTGGGGATAGGGGCAGAGTGGCCGAGTGAACGCGACCGTCCTATCCGGATTCAGGTGAGCGGCGAGAATCCTCTCGGGGGCGATTCCGTCCTCGACCCAGTGCTCCAGCGCGTGGAGCGCGTCGAACGTCGTGGCCCCGGGTCCGCCCGCGCAGTGGCCCATTTCGGGGACCATGAACAGACGAGCGAACTCTTGGACATCGTCCAAGGGCATATTTCCTCTTCCGACGGTGGCGACCACGTCGTTGTAATAGCCGATGCTGTTATACGGCGTAATAAATCCATCCGAAAAGCCGTGATACATGATTAGCTTGCCACCCCGCGCCCTGAAGGCGCTGATGTCTGGGTTGATCGCGTTGAGGGCGGAAGCGTAGGTTTCACCAACGACGGGTTTCGAGTCGGTGTAAGCAAGATCGGCATCGAAATCGAACGTGTGGTAGTCGAAGTTTGGGTTATCGCCGTAGACGCCGTGCACGAAGAATTCGTATGAGCTGCCGCCCGGAACGGTAACCCCTACCCATAGGCCCTGCCAGCTGACCGCTTCGCTCGAGTTGGGTTCTCCGGGAAAGACTTGCTCTCCGGTGCGTGGATTGCGCGGCCCGGCGTAGATTTGCCTGACGGTGTCCACTTGCGGCGCGGTGAGGCAAGTCGGCTCCTCCTCTCCTGGGCAGAGCAATGAGCTCGGATCGAACGTGCAGCGACGCGGATCGACAATCAAACCGTCGACCAGCCCATCTTTCGGATCGCACTCGGAAATGACCGCCCGGGTGATGACCGGCAATTTTTCTGGCGGGATCACCTTGGCCGGATCGCCGAGCGACGCCTGCAGGCTGTTGAAGAGCTCGGCGGTCATTAGGTGCGTCCAGTAGTTGGCAGGGTCGCCGCCGACGATACCGTCGTAGTCCTCGGGGTAGCGCTGCAGCTCCATCAGCGCATGGTGCCCTCCCTGAGAACAACCCACGAAGTACGAATGCGCCGGCCCTGCGCCGTAGAATGCTTCGGTAACCAACTTGCCCAGCTGAGTTGTTACATGCTGGGCACGGTACCCGAAGTCGATCACCTTCTCCGGAAACTGTGCGAAGGTCCACGTCGAGCCGGTGTGGCCGTTGTCATTGGCCATCGTCGAGTACCCGCGGGTAAGGCCATCTGCCAAAGCGGTGTAACCGATGCTTCCCAGCGAGCCGCCGGAGCCCACCCCCTCGAATTTGTTGTTCCAGGTCTCTGTCGGCATCCAGACTTCGAAGCCGATCATCGAGGCGTTGGTGGGCTGGGCAACCCCGACGACTCGGCAGAAAGGCGGAAGGCCGGTGATCGGAGGGGCCGGAGGCGGGGGATCAAATTCGCCGGAAGTGTCCAGAGCGGCCTCGGTAATTGTTGCATCTGGCAGCTGCAGATTTAGCAGGTCTTCACACGGGACGGCCGCAGACATCGCGGGAGTGAGCGGCACAAGCAAGGCGATGGTTGTCTGGGCACAGCGCTGAAACGCCGTCCGTTTGGAGTGCATCTGGTCCCCCTTCGAAGTTGCTCGGTGAAATGACGACACACTTCTCGCGCTCCGTGCAAGAATTTTCGCGTTCCTCTGCCAGCGCTGCTTAGCTAACGACAGTGGTCCAGCGGTGTCGCCGAGAGAAACGGCTCGACTATCCGCCGAAATGGCAGCGGACGGCCGCCAGACGTTACTGCTGCAGCCCACCGAGTTGCTGCGCCGCCTCGCCAGGCTGGCTCCGCCACCACGCGCTCCACCTCGTCCGCTACCACGGCGTCTTCGCGCCCGCATCGCGCCGGCGCAGGCAGGTCATCCCGCTGCTGTCCGAGATATCAGCAAGTGCACAGCTCTGCGCTCCGCACCGCGGCCAACGGAGGACATCGCACGCGCGGTTAAGCAAGCCAGCCGCAGTCGGTCTCACAGTTGCCGCAAGAACGCCACGAGGTCCTGCTTCTCCTGCTTTGTCAACTTCAGCGTCAGCACCAGGTTGAAGAACTCGACGGTGTCTTCGAGGGTCAGCAAGCGGCCATCGTGCAGATAAGGGGGGCTGTCCTTGATCCCGCGAAGCGTGAAGCTCTTGATCGGACCGTCACCGGCTTCCCGCCCGAAGCGCTCCACTTGCAGGTCGTGCATCTCGTTATCGAGGAAGAACGGCGCCGGATGACAGGCCGCGCACTGCGCCTTCCCGTAGAACAGTTGTTCGCCGTGCAACTCGCTCTGGGTGGCCTTTTGCGGGTCGAGACGGCCTAGCGACGTCAGCTTGGGCGCCGGCGGGAAGTCGAACATATTCTGCATCTGGGCCATATGCGACACCTGGATGCGATCCAGGATGTTCATGCCCTTCTTCATGGCGTGAATCTCGTCGCCGTTGAAATACGCCGTCCTCTGCTCGAACTCGGTAAAGTCCTCGACTGAGCGCAGGCTCCTCTTCGAGCCGTGAATTTGCTGATTGAACATGCCGCGCAGGCTCACCGTGTCCAGGCGTATGCGCCGCTGTTCAGGCCGGGCATCGGGATTGATGTGGAACTGCCCGCTGGTGTGCCCGTTGGTATGGCAGTCCAGACACGTCACTCCCAGCGTGGGCTGAGCGCTCTTACGATCGTCGGTTGGATTGAACTCCTCCTGGGAAAACGGAGTCACCAGCAGGCGTAAGCCGTCGAGCTGCACCGCCGTCAGGATGTCCTTGAACAGGCGATAGTAGTTGTTGATCGAGACGACTTCGCCACGCGACACGTCACCCAGCTCGGGGCGGTTCTGAAGGAACATTGCGGGCGGGAACTCGGGCAAAAAGGCTTCGGGAAGATCGAACTCGACGTCGTACCGCTCCAGGCGTGGGAACATTTTGATCTGCATCTGCGGGAAGACCTGGCCGCCCAGCCCTCCGCCCTGGGCTGGGTGAGGAAGCGCCTTGTAGGGGAAGATATCTCGGCGGCGGATTTCATCCGGGCTCATCGCGGCAAGCGATTCCCAGTTCACCCCTTGCGGCAGGCGCGCAGTAGGTCCCCCGGCGAGTGGTTTGCCCCGCGACATCTTGGCATTTGGATCGAGCCTGGGCGTGAGGTCATAGCGGCTCTCTAGGAGCTTCCGCTGCCTGGCCGTAACGCTGGGCTTGTTCGCCGAGAGAGTCCGGTAGAGCTCGTCGAAACTCAGGCCCGGCTTCATCGCACCGAGCGGATCCTTATAGAAGTCGAACCCGATCATGCCGCCATGATCCGGCTGGTCGGCCAGAGCCTCCGAGGAAGGCTCCGCCTTGCTCGGGGCGAAGATGTCGGACTGGTCGTGAGCGGTCTTCCTCTGTTCCGGCCGCTCCACCGGGACTGCCTGCGGCGTCTGCGCATCGGCAACGGCATCGCTAGGGCGGCGGGTCGGCGAGGTGCTCCGGCCCTGGGCCCCGGCCGAGCGAGTCAGGAGCATGAATCCCGCCGCTATCAGGGACAAGGTGACTGCTCTAAATGGTCCAGACTTATTCCGCATCAGAGTATCTCCATTCGAAAACAACGGTACGAGCCGGCCCACCGCTCGGCTCGGGCTCAATGTCACTCCCGCTACTTCGGTAAATCCCGCTGAAGTTGATTCAGAGTCGTCGGAGAAACCGAAACGTTTCGCTTGGCGACATCGAAATCCGGTTCTTGTCGATTTTCGGCGTCAGCTTCATGGTGCAGCCAGGCCCGTCCTGATGGTCGCTGGTGAGATTTCGATTCCCGCCGCCTCCATGCTTTTTCTCTTTTGGGGATGAGTACTTAGGTTATCCACTTGGCAGGCCGTACCCGGCGTCCTGCCGCGGAGCCCGCACCGTGATTACCATGCTCGCATGATGAGCGACCCGAGGTTCGCTGCGTGGATCGTCCTGTCGGTCGCCGCGCTCGCAGGGTGCGCGCACGGGATCCGCAAGGTCTCCGACTGCGATCAGATAACCGCCGAGCAGCGGATCGCCTGCGGAGCGTGCACGGTCAAGAACGAGGCCAGGGGTTGGATCGGCGACTACGAGTACCGGCCGGATAACCCCCCTGAGAACCGGTGCGTGCGAGTGAAGTAGCCGGGTACTTGGAACGCCTCGACCGAATCTCCAGCGGCCATTGTCACAACCGCTCGACGATAATGGCGGGATATCGCCCGCTATCCGCCGCGCTCTAGTACGCTGATCTCGTTCAAACGAGGCTACCGTGACACACACCCTCGCGATTCTACTCCTCGCCATCGTCGACCTGGCCGGTCTCCTGATGGTGCCGCTTGGACTGCCCGGCCTGTGGGTCATGATACTGGGCCTCCTAGGCTACGGCTGGTTCACCGACTTCCAGACCGTGGGCCTCTGGACCACTACGCTCGTTCTCGCGCTCGCACTTCTGGGCGAGCTGATCGAGACGTGGCTGGGGTTCCGGTTCGCGCGGAGATACGGCGCCTTGAAGCGCGCGGCTTGGGGCGCGCTGATCGGCGGATTGGTCGGCGCGGTGGTGGGTGTTCCCGTGCCCGTAATTGGATCCGTGATCGGCGCGTTCGTCGGGTCGTTCGCCGGCGCCGCCGTGTTTGAGTACACGGTGTCGGCCCACACGGGAGCCGCCGTGGCGGCCGGCTGGGGCGCGATGCTCGGCCGCGCGGCCGCAGCCGCGGCGAAGATTGCCCTCGGGATCGTGATCGGCGTGATCAGCGTCATCGCCGTCCTGCGCCGCATCGCGGAGAGCGTTTAGCGGCGTCGGCCGGTTCGGTTTGTAGGCGCGCCTGAGGTCGTCCCGCCTCAGCTGGATGACCGTTGGTGTCGTTGGTCCATCAACCCGGATCAGATTGCATCCTCCGGCGGGTTCTTTGCGAACCATTGCGAAATGGAAGGCATTTGCTCCTCAAATCCCGCATCATTGTTGAAACTGAGAATGCCCGCGAGACTCGTCGTCCGGTTCTCGAAGGTGTGGATAACCCCGCCGGGAATCAGGAGGAAGGCACCCTTTACAGCCTCGGTCCACCGTCCATCAACCTGAACGCTCATGGTCCCTTCAATGACGTACCAGGCATGATCTTCGTCGTGGGAGTGAGCAGGCGGTCCTTTGGTATTGGGTTCAAGCCACCACTCCGAAACAGAGAAAGTCCCTCCTGTTTCCGCGCCGTCCGCCTTGAACACAGTGCGGATGCGGCCCATCGGGTAAGCACGGCCACCGCCTGGCGCAAGGTAGATTGCTTTCCGCTGCTTCCGCTTTCTTGCCAGCATCATCATCTCCTCGTCGAGGGAGAGCGAATCTAGCCCCTGACCCGGGATGCGTCACCCCTCCGGCGGGAACGGTCGGCGTTTTGGGGCTCCGCCGTGACAGCGAACTTTAGACCGTCGGGCGTCGTCTGACTCTCAAGGTGGCCCTTCGATCTGATCGCGCAGCTTGATGATTTGGCCTTTGTCCGGGTGGCGGCTGACGTAGATCAGTCGGCCCTGGATCCGAGTGCTTCGCACCGGTCGCGAATTTATGGGACGAGCTAGTGGCCGACATTGGCATTAATGTTGCGAGTTAAAAAGGGGATGAACTTAGAGACCCGACGATGAGGCTCGCGTCGCTGCTTGCCATCAGCATTCTATCGCTGCCGACATCCGAGGCACCTCCGCAGGTGCGCCTCTCGCCTCGTGCACAGGAGGAAATCAGGCAGCTCGAAGCGCGCATCGACAGCATCGAGGCGGCTGCGCTCGCGGACCTGACCGCCATGGCGGACCCTGCGGGGCGGATTACGCTGCTGGGGAAGCTTCTCCTCTTTGATAAGGAACTTTCCGTCAATGAGAACGAGGCGTGTGCATTTTGTCACATGCCAGAAACGGGTTTCGGCGCACCGCTCAGCACGCTGAACATGACGACCGTCTCTTATCCCGGATCGGTTCGCACCCGATTTAGCAACCGGATGCCCCAGACTCACAAATACGCCACCTACGCCCCGGTACTTCACTACAACAGTCGCCAGGGCGACTTCGTCGGTGGAAGCTTCTGGGATATGCGAGCGACCGGCATCCGTCTCAACAGTTCAGTGGCTGAACAGGCTCAGGCGCCACCGCTCAATCCCGTCGAGATGGGTCTAATCGACTCCGCTTGCATGGTATATCGCGTGTCTCGGCGCCCTTATCGTGTCCTGGCGGAGAGCATCTGGGGCGTGCAGGCGTTCGCCATTCAATGGCCGAACAATACCGATCGGGTGTGCAGCGTGCCCGCACCTCCGCCCGCTTCCGATCCGCTGCCCGTTCACCTGAGCGCGATCGATCGCGGTATTTCGAACAGAACCTTCGACCAGATCGCGGAGGCGATAGCAACCTTTGAAGCATCCAGTGAAGTCAACCCGTTCTCCTCGAAATACGACTACGTGATGGCCGGCAAAGCGCAATTCACTCCGGATGAGAAGGCAGGCTACGCCCTCTTTCGCAGTAGCGTCACGCACTGCAATGAATGTCACAGGGACGGAGGACCTGGCGAAGAACCGCTCTTTACGGACTTCACGGCGAGCAATCTCGGTCTGCCCAGGAACCCAGCCATCCCGTTCTATGACGAAGATAAGCAGGATCAGTACGGCTATGTCGCAAATCCCAGTGGTCTCAACTGGGTCGATACTGGGGTAGGAGGATTTCTCCTGAATGCTCCCCGATTAAGCGGCGGGCCGAATCCCAATGAAGCCTGGACGAAGCTTGCTTCTTCATTCGTCGGCAGGTTCAAAGTTCCCACCTTGCGCGATGTGGATAAAAGACCCGGTCCCAACTTCGTCCGAGCCTACATGCATAACGGTTACTTGAAGAGCCTCAAAGAAGTCGTCCATTTCTACAACACGCGGGATTCACTACCGACATGCAAACCCGGCGATCCGGGGGAAAAAGTGAGCTGCTGGCCTCCGCCCGAGTATCCGCGAACCATGAATCGAAAGCAGCTCGGGAATCTCGGCCTTAGCGATAAGCAGGAAGACCAGATCGTCTCCTTCATGAAAACTCTAACCGACGGCTTTGTGCCACCGGCAAAGTAGCGAACCCGGGCCAACGTTGATTTCGTCGGCCGTCACATCGTTGTCAGTCGCGCGATGACTGGGTCACGATCGAACGGTCGCAACCAGGCACTGCGCCAGCGCAGGGTACCCAGTTCCGAGATGGTATTTACTCAGCCGCGACAGAATGCGCCGAGGATCGAATTCCGGAAATCCAAAGAGCTCTTCTCGATTCCCAGTCCGAAGATCCAAGGAAGCACGCCCGAGCAGATCCCGTAAGTCTACATTCCGCCCGTACACATTCGAGCGCGCGTCACAGAATGGGTGAAGATCGAGGAACAAATCCACGGTCAAGATTACCACTCCTCGTGGCTGAAGGATGCGTCGGGTGTGGATCGAGAGCTCGTCGAGAGCCTCAACCGCAAAGTGCTCGAGAGCTGAAACGGAGAGCAGAACATCTACCGAGCCGTCTGGAATCCCTGCCCACCCGATCGTGGTGGAGACGAGATCTACTGGCGATCGGAAGGCGCGGCACAGCTTGCGATGGAGTTGTTGATCCAGATCGAAGCTAACCCCCGCTGCTTCCAGGCCGGGATCTACGTTCAGCACCCGGTGGCCCTCGCGTGCGAGCACCAACTGAAGTCCCGACAGGCCGGCGCCGAGCTCCACAATTCGCAGGCCGCGACCGAGGCTACTGATTTGATGATAGGCCCAGGGATATTCGTACACCCGCGTGCTGTTGTTGGTCTGATAACCGAAGGGCCCTCGATAGAACATTCCCAAGAAATTCCTTCGCCCCAGGCGCTGCGCGATCGCGTCGTAACGACCGGAGGGCGCGTGCCATCGTCGGTTCCACTCCGCAAATTGATTCGGCAAGTTGCGAGGGGCCAGCATGGGGGGAATGGTACGTTCGGCTCGTTCAGTTGCTGCGCTGAAAGCGGACTTTTGGTCGTTCTCCTTTCAAATTGTATAGCCGCAGCAGACCATCACCTACCCAAGCTCTGAACGCGCAGGGCAGCGTCAGACCGCTATGGCGCGATTGGGTTTCGTAGCGCTCGGCGACAGGACTGAAAAGAAGAATCCCATCGGCAGAAGGATTGCGGATAGAGGTACGCCTGCCCGAACCAACCACCCGATCGAGATTGGCATTTGTGTTTGATCGACGAAGAGTTGGCAGAGCAAGGAAAGTATGACCAGCACCCCCGCGTGGGCGTGTCCGGCCCGGAAGAGGTTTTGCCGGAGGGGATTGGCCATGTATCCAGAGCCCGGATCGATCAATGACCTGAGCAGAAAGTAGCCGCCATACTGGATGGTCGGCACGGTCAACAGGGTAATTCCGATCATCAACTTCGCCGTGCTCGTCATACCGCCTCCCGCCGCTCATAGACTACGGCTGCTTGGGTTTTGAGAGAAGGAGCACGACGTACCACAGGCGCCACGATCCAACGGGCGCCCAGTGCGCGACAACGAAGGGCCATCCAGTGCCAGCGGGTCCAGGAGGGATTTGATTTGATTGCCGACAGCACGGCTTTGCCTTGCTCGATATCCTAGAGGCGCCGCTCTCATGATTGAGAGCAGTGAATATGAACGGGGTAGAGAACGCCGGGGGGAAGCAAAGGCTCGGCTAAAAGCCCCTTCGAGATGCTGTCGCGAGGCGCCGATCGCCGTGATCGACTTACTCTTGCTGAACCCCGCCGCTTCGTAACCGGCTGATGAAGGACGTCTGGCGCCGATGATCTGGCGCGGTGATCCTCCGCGGTTTCGGAGGAGAAGCAGGGTGAACGACGACACTAAGGATCGGTGGAGCCGACTGGTTTCAGATTGGGAAAGCACCGATTTGTCACAACCAGAATTCGCGAGGGAGCGGGGCATTAGCGTTCACGCCTTGCGCTATTGGCTCTATCGCCTTCGTAGCGAGGCAAAGGCGCCTGTTCTCACGCAGCCGCAAACCGAAAAGCCATCGACCGCCAAAGAGGACTTGCGTTTGCTTCCGGTGCGTGCGGTAGCCTCCGCGCCGAAGGCGCGGCAGCCAATCGCAAGCAGGGAAGTTCTCGAGCTCGTCCTTCCTTCTGGCGCGTGTGTCCGGTTCCACGCCGGCACCGATCCACGCTACCTTCGGGCTTTGGTCGCGGTGCTCTAGGTCCGTGCTCACCATCCCAAGGTCAGTTCGGATCCTCATCGGTTCAATGCCCATCGACATGCGCAAGTCGATTGACGGTTTGATGGCCATCGTCCAGCAAGAGTTCGAGGAGGATGCCTACTCAGGTCACCTTTTCGTCTTTGTCTCTCGCCGGTGTGACCGAGTAAAGGTACTCACCTGGGACAAGGGTGGATTCGTGCTCTTCTACAAGCGCCTCGAGCGCGGCCAATTCCGCCTACCTCATATGAGTGCTGATTCGATGGCAGTGGAGATTGACGCCACTCAGTTGGCGATGCTCCTCGACGGAATTGACTACGGCCGGGTGCGAAGGCCCGCTTCCTGGGAGCCGCGCAAAAAGATCGACGAGCCCCGCGTTCCATGATCTGACAATGGAGATTGAGCTCGATTGAACATCGCTGCGAGTGGCGCGAAAAGGCGGAGAAGCTCGAAGCAGAAGTTACCGCGCTCGAGACGCAAGTCGGGCAGATGGAGACGCAGCTTGAGCGCGTCGGGCAGCTTGAGCAGACGGTCGCAAGTCTATAGCGCCACATTTTCGGCAAGCGCTCGGAAAAGATGCCGTCGGTGGCTGAGCGAGCTTCAGAAAGCTGGAGCCATTACCACGGACGCGGAAGAGACGCTGGCCAAGCGTCGAGACGCCGCACGGAAGAAGCGGACACTTCCCTCTCGAGAAATCCACCATCGAGTGCGCGAGGAGCAAAAGAATTGTCCCAAGTGCGGCGGGCGCGAATTCACCCCTCTGGGAGATGGCAAGGTAACCGAAGTCTACGAATTAATTCCTGCTCGTTTTGAGCGGCAGCTCCATATCCAGGAGAAACTTCGTTGCCGCTGCGGTGAAACCATCCTCACCGCCGATGGAGCCCCCAAAGTCTACGACAAGGCCCGCTATGGCCCGGGCTTCTTGGCCCACGTCGTCGTCTCGAAATGTGCAGATTCCATCCCGCTGTACCGACAGGCCAAGCGGTATCGACGCGAGGGCGTTCCCATCGACCGCTCGACGCTGTTGGACCTCTTTCATCGGACGGCAGAGCTGCTTTCCCCCCTGGTGGCCCGGCTTCTCGCCCTGGTAGCGGAGAAGGAAATAGTCCTGGCCGACGAGACCACTCTGCGGGTGCAGGCAAAGGAGAAAACTCGCATCGCCTGGCTGTGGAGCTTCATTGCCAGAGATGAATTCGACAAGGAGCTCGTTGCTTATGTTTTCAGCAAAAGCCGCTCTGGCGAAACTCCTGCAAGAGTACTTGAAGGCACCATTGGCAAGCTCGTCGTCGACGGCTACACCGGCTATAACCGCGTGACGCTACCAGGTGCTCGGGAGCGCGCGGGCTGCCTCGCTCACCTGCGACGAAAATTTTTCGATGCGCGCAATTTTTCGCCTGCCGCTCACCGCGTCCTGGACCTCATCCTCGAAATCTACAAGGTGGAACGCGCGGCGCTGGATCAAGAGATTCTCGGCACGCCGGCGCACTTGGCGATGCGCCAGGCGCGCAGCCAGCAGGTGATGGACGAGCTCAAGGTATTGCTGTTGGCGGAGCAGCCGAAACATCTGCCCAAGGGGCCGATGGGAGAAGCCGTCGGGTACGCGCTCTCGCAATGGGACGCGCTTACCCTCTTTCTCACCAATGCTCGGCTTCCAATTGATAACAATGCCTCGGAACGAGCCCTGCGGATCGCTGCACTGGGCCGTAATTATGCTGACCTCGGGATTATGCGGAGTTCAGCGACTTTGTCGTCGGAAAGGCGGATCCAAGATCCGCATAATCAGAGAGCCTCCAGGAACTGCAAGAGGCGATCGCCAGGCCGGAAGCGAGTAAGCGTGACGGCGGGGCCGTGGAGCTTGCCGAGAGCCCGCCTTTTCATCGCGAGATCAGCTTCCATATAGATATGTGTCGTCGTGATGCTCTCGTGTCCGAGCCACAGGGCGATGACCGTGATCTCGACACCGGCCTGTAGCAAATGCATGGCGGTCGTGTGGCGCAGTGTGTGGGGTGAGATTTGGCGGCGGCGAAGTGATGGGCAGCGGTCCCCGGCCGTTGCAACCGCCGCCCGCAGGCGGGCTTCAACGCCCGAGCGGCTCAGTCGGTGGCCGCTCCGATTGGGAAACAGCGGCGCCGCAGGGTCAGAGGAGATCTGGCGAAGCCACTCTCGAAGGTGCCCTCTCGTGCGCTTCCAGAGTGGCACGGTTCTCTGCTTGCGTCCCTTGCCGCGGATCAAGACACTCGCACTCCGAGCCATGGAAAGGTCCCCAATGCTGAGCGCGACAATCTCGGACACTCTCGCGCCGGTGTTGTAAGAAGTCTCCAACATTATTCGGTCGCGACGACCGCTCCACGTCGAGGAGTCCGGCGCATCGAGTATCGCCGCGATCTCGTCGCGCGACAGGTGCTCGATACCGGGACTTGTAAAGCGTTTGAATGGGATTGCCAGCACGCGCTGGATGCTCGGCAGCGCTGCCGGCTCACGCAGCGCCGCGTAGCTCAGGAATGATCGAATGGCAGCGAGTCGGGCATTACGGCTTCGAATGGTATTGTGCCGGCTCTTCTCGAGATCGTCGAGGAATGCGAGCACCAGAGGCGCATCAAGATCCGCGAGCGTGAGCGCGACGGGTACCTTCTTCGTCCGCTCTTGAGCAAAGCGCAACAGCAGACGGAACGAATCCCGATAGCTCGCCACGGTCCGAGGACTGGCGTTCTGCTGATTAATCAGGCGTTGACAAAAGAAGTCCTGCAGTAATGTCGGAAAGGACGGCGACACGGCGGCACTCATCGTCGACCTCCTACGCCGTGGATGAAGCGCTCGAATCGTCCGGCAGTAATCGCCATCAACTCGGGAATTCCGGTGAGATACCAGTACGTGTCGGAAACCTTGACGTGACCGAGATACGTGGAGAGCGTGGGTAGAGCGCAGTGCACGTCCACACCCTCTGCGCACCAACGCAAAAGGCGCAGGCACGCGAACGAATGGCGAAGATCATACAAGCGTGGTCTTTGCCGCCGTGGCGCCGCCCACCAACCGAGATCGCGACGGATGCGGATGAACGCAGTCCGTAACTTTGACTTGGTGAATGGGGCTCCTCCATCGACGATGAAGAAGTGCGGAGCGATCGGATCGGGCACTTTGCCGTCGCGGATCCTGGCGTAACGCCGCAGTGCACGCGTGGCAGACGAATGCAAGGGAACGAACCGAGACTTGCAGAACTTCGTCTCTCGGATGGTGAGCACGCCGGTTTCGACGTCGACATCAGTGCGAGCGAGCTTGAGCGCTTCGGCTGGTCGCAGTCCGGTGCATGCGAGCAGGCCGAGGACTGCCTGGACAGTTGCCGCACGCAGGCTGCTCGGCGGTTTGAGCCGAGTCGCTGCCGCCAATAACGCCTGCACTTCTTTGGGAGTGTAGATATGGGGCTGCTTCCGTCGATGCGCGGGGCCGAGAAGATTGCGCGGTGGAATCTCGGTGCCCGGATCGAATGCGAGGCGGTATCGTGCAAACGGGCGCACGACTTCGAGGCGACGTGCCCAACCTAACGGGCTGGAACGCTCCGACGAACGTGCCCAGCGTACAGCAAGCTCGACGGTGATCGGACCGCGGTGCTTGATGGAATCGGCGTATCGCGCAAAGTCGAGAAGCTGGCCACCCTCTATTCGAAGCTGAACACCAAGGGCGCGCCGAACGATGAGGTACTCATCCACCTTGGAAATCATCGACCACGACTTCATGACCGACTCCTCGGCCATGGAAGGGCCACTGCGACGAGACGCGGAAGATCGACCTTGGCGTAGATGGCGGTCGTATCAATCGTGCTGTGTCGAAGAACGTCGGCGATCTCTTTTATGCTTGCACCTCCGCGCAACATCCGCGTCGCAGCGGTATGGCGAAGGGCATGGGGCCGCGCCAGGGAGCCCTTCAGTCCCGCGAGTGCAGCACTGCGACGAGCGACTCGACGGACCAAAGCAGTATCGATGGCTCCTCCGACCGGTGGGCGGCATCGCACGAAAACCGCGCGATCGGCGGTCTGCGGCCGCTCGCTCTTCAGGTAGATGGCGATCGCCCTACCAACCGTCGGCGGCATGGGCAGCACAGCCGCGCGCCGCACCTTGGTATCCCCGAGCCTGATGGCGCTCCTGCGCCAATCGATATCATCCAGCTGAATGTGTGCGACCTCATCGGCACGAAGCCCCAGATCAACCAGACATCGCACGATGGCGTGGTCGCGGTGCTTGGAGACAATCGATGGACCGCTCGACGCGAGGAACCGCTCAATCTGTGCGTCGCTCAAGACCATCGGCAGCGTCGCCAAGCGGTATTCTGGGATCCGCGGAATCGCGGAGATCAGTCCTGGCTTGCACCGGCCTAGAAGCTGTTGATAGCGAAGGAAGCTCTTCAAGGAATTCGCGATGACTTGCGCACTACCGGGGCGACAGCGCCGCGCTCGTTGGGTGATGAACCGAATCAGATCGGCTGGCGCAATTCGATTGGCGTCAATCGGCCCTTCGCCAAATTTGGCGATCAGAAATTGTCTGACGGATCGCCGTCGATAGATGCGCGTGGCTTCGGCAAGACCGCATGTATCGCGCAGGTAAACATCGAATCGCTCGATGGCTCGCTCTATTGCGGTAGATCCCGTTAGTGACGGAGCCAGCATCCGACTGCCGCCGCGAAGAATGATGAGCAAGTGCCCGAGTACGGCGCGGATCGTGAATAGGCTGAGCGCTCCCGGCAATGGACAGCTGCACCTCGGTACGTGCTTGTGGATGAAATCCCAGCACGTGTCCTCGCGCATTGCTCGGAGCGGCAGGCCGCGCGTATCGAGCCAGCGACAGAAGTGTGCGGCAACGCGCCCGTACGACAGGATGGAACTGCTTGCGTGACCACGGTCAGCTAGATAACTGGCCAACGCATCGAGACCTCGGGCATAGGCTGTGCCTCGGAGTCGCTCTCGATCGCGCGGATGCCTCACGAACTGCTCGAACATGGGAACCTCCTTCCTGGCCTCATGGCCAGATCGAGGTACCCAGTGTTATGCGGACCTACCGTCCCCTCTCATCAGCTGTTTCCGACGGGAGACATCGGCGCAGACCTTTGAACTCCGCATAATCCCGAGGTCAGCATAATTGCGATTATGCGGAGCTCTGCATAACCGTAAGAATTTTCTCTTCGTTGGCCACCACGAAGCCGGCGAAAACCTGGCCGGGCTCTACTCGCTCATTGCCACCTGCGAAGCGAACGGCGTGAACCCGATCGAATACCTCACCGATGTGCTGATTCGAGTACAGACTCATCCTGCATCACGGATCGACGAACTGTTGCCACACCGCTGGCACTCATCGCCGCCAAACACCTCCTGAGCAGCCGACCGGAAAACAAGACGCCCAGCGTCGGTCGGTTACGGTTATCTGACCTACGTCTTGGAGCGCCCGCACCCGGCCATTCAAGCAAGGGGCTCGAGGGTTACGCGTGGATAAGTCATGCAGCGGGGCGGTGCTCAACGCTGCGCAGTCGTTTCATGTTGCGCGCGTTGAGCAGCACCCGGCCCACGAGTGGCGCCAGACAACGGGCGCACACTCACGGCTCGTCGCCTTCCACAGTGGTCTGGCGCCAGCGTTCTTCAGTTATTCGTCGTCACCGCCATCGTCATCGTCGTCGCGGTCCGAGTCGCAAAGGCGCCTGGCAGTTTCATTGTCGGGGTCGCTCGGAAGAACGTGGCTCGCGGCGGCCTGCGCGATCAGCCGATCAGCGTCCTCCTCGCGGAGGAACCGCGCACGCACATTTCGCAGGGCCGCATTCCGCACGACACAGTTGTACCCCTCCTGACTGCCGTAACGCTCCTCGATGGACAGGCGCGGATCGCCACTTGCCAACCGCTCAGCTCTGGTCACCGCGAACGGAATGTAGCCGGCCGCCAGATTGCCTTCGTTGCCATGCAGCGGCCCGCTCGCGACCGGATTCCAGCTCGTGTACGTCCCCAGCGGCGCCTGGATCAGCACCGACCTGACGCCGGCGATTTCGTTCCCATCCTGATCCACCTTCGGCACCGGCGTCTCGATGATCTGCCGGATCGGCGGAACGACGTTCGTCTCTACGCCCGACTCGTCGTTGTATCTGAACGCCGGTCCGTAGTTGTAGTCCATGAGTGCGTTGATCACGTTGTCGGGCGTCGGAGCGCCGGGAATATGGGGCCATCCCATCGCCGCGGCCGTCGGCGGGACGAGCGTCCCGTTCCTCGGGGTCGGATATCTGCTGGGCGGAGGCAGCCTGCCCCTCGTCACCCAGTCGATCAGCTCCAGGAACAGCGCGCGGCGCGTGTCCACCTCCGGATTCGGATTGCTGGCGAGCACCAAACCCGGCAGCGGCGGCTGCTGGACCGCAAAACCACCCGCACCACCGCCGTGCGACGTCCCCGGGTTGTAGTATCGGCGAACGTTCGAAGGCAGGGGCACGTCCGTGTGGGACTCGGTACCGCCGGTGCCCGCGATGCCGACACCGCCACGGCCGTACCAGACTTCCGGTCCACCGAAGTCGTCGAAAGTCTTCGGACAGGTATCCGTCCCTCGACACCGGTCGAGTATTCCGGTGACGCCATGGCCGCGCGCGCGGTCATTGTAGTCGCCCCACCACAGCGGTCCTTCCGCACCAGGTTCGAAGATGTTGGCGATGTTGCCGGGTTGGGCGAAACGAATGTTGAACTGGCCCATCGCTCCGCCGATGATCACGTGCGCGCCGTCCCAGACCCTTCTGCCGTTTTCGTCCTGATTGAAGCCCAGCAGGATGAAAGTCTTCATGAACCGACCGGACTGCGAGATTCCGAGCCCGATCGTCGTTTCGATCTCACCGCCGATTGGATTTCCCTGGCCGGCCCTTGCGTGGTGGAAAAAGGATACCACGTCCCGCATCGACGCCATCCCGACTCCGAGCACCAGTGGATCTTTCGCGGTAAAGACGAGCTCGTAGATCAGGTTTGGATCAAAGCCATGCCTTAGACAGATTTGCGTCGAACTTGGCGTTCCGGGAAACGGCGTGTGAGTGCAATCCGCGAACGCCCAATCGCCGCTGGAAATGTTCACCACCCCCGAGCGAACACCGACGTTGTTCTCGCGCGCGATCGAGATCAGAGTCGCCTGGGTCGTATCGAGCGTGGCCGGCGTACGCCCGGCGCCTGGCAGCGGCTGCGTATTGACGTTGCCTGGGACCGTCACGAAACGCGCGAAGGTCCGTCCCATCACACCTCGGACAACGGGTACGGAGATGGTTTCGGCCGGCAGATTCGGATTGAACACGAGATCGCCCTGCCAGCCACTCCACAAGTAGACGTTTCCCGTATTGAAGAGAAAGCCGTCCCCGGCAGGGTTGGTGGGTGTGACGCCGAGGTTCAAAAATCCGGGAAGAATGTGGTTCCCGCGATTATTCACCTCGTAGGTCAGGATGCCGCTCGCCCTCCTCATGTTGAGCGGCTTGAGCAGCGTGAACGTCGCGGTGTACTCCACGTTGCCGCGGTTGTTTCGCGGCGCCAGGTCGATATCGGTAATCACGGCGTTCCGGCGGTCGCGCGGATCCAGCTCACCGGAAACGGTGCCCCTGAGCTGTTCGTAAGCTCCAACGTGCCCGAACGTTCGACCATCGTACGCGAGCGTCCTGGTGTTGATCGAAATGCTCGTGACGTGCGCTTCAGACGTCGCGGCGCCCACGAGCAATGTTCCCAAAGCTGCCACGGCAGCACCGACTTTTCGACTTCTCGTTAGCGCGCGAACGATGCAGCGGACGGCCTGTGGCCGCATTCCCCTCGAGTCATGCATGATGCTTCCCTCCGGATTGGTGTTCAGAGCTTTATTAGACCAAGCCGCCTGCCTAGCCTATGGAAATGCCACGCCAGTTGCGCCTCGCCCTGATGCGGCCGCGAATTACGGAAACAACGGGAATTAGAGAAAGAGGAGCTCACTCCTCGATCGGGCGGATTCCCGCAGCGGCGACTGCCGATGCCGCCCATTGGAGCACGGCCTTCACCCGCGGATTGCCGCGCAAGTCGGAGTGGATCACCGCCCACAGCTCGCGGTGCGGGATAGGAGCACGGGGCAGGACCTCGGTGATGCCAGGCAGCCTGAGGCAAGGGAGCATCGAAGTTTACAGATCGCCGGTTATTTATCTGATCTAACTCTCGAGACCCGCTCCGACCCGCCTTGTTCCATCGTTGGTCCATGTGAAGCGCTTTGGAGGGGTCGTCGGAGTACCAGCGAGATAGTCGGAGCCCGGCTAGACCCGCAGAGAGAGGTGAGCCGCGTAGTGCGAGATATATAGGGAGGGGGGAGGGGTCCGCAGCCCGCGCCGTTACCATCAGGAGGTCGTCCGCTGTACCTCTGAGTCGTGCCGCGACGGTTGTTCCTTTCTCTTGCCGGGAGTACTTCTTCCTCGAGCGACGCGGGAGGGAAAACTGATGAAAACCGTTTTTAAAGTTTTGGTTTTGTTCGTCGGCATCACAGGTATCGGAACGAGTGCATCCTTCGCGCAGTCGGGCTGGTTCTGGCAGAACCCGCTCCCGCAGGGAAACCATCTCTGGGCTGCTGCTACCCTGGACCCGAGTACGGTCGTCACGGTGGGTGCCGCTGGAACCATTCTCCGCACAACCGACGGCGGCACCACTTGGACGCTGCAGTCCAGCGGGACGACCACGACTCTGCGCGGGGTCTCCTTCGTCGACGCCAACACCGGGACCGCAGTGGGCGACTTTGGAACCATTCTCCGCACAACCGACGGCGGCACCACTTGGACGCTGCAGTCCAGCGGGACGAGCAATTCTCTGAACGGGGTCTCCTTCGTCGACGCCGAGACCGGGACAGCAGTGGGCGCTTTTGGAACCATTCTGCGCTCGACCGACGGCGGCACCACCTGGACGCCCCAGTCCAGTGGG